>ERZ781275.1291-NODE-1291-length-17920-cov-3.667730_pt1 | contig 17920 bp, 15 predicted proteins | sample MGYA00375853_ERZ781275 | MGnify/ENA primary metagenome ERZ781275 (study PRJEB29790, sample SAMN03653691) | human gut metagenome | host: Homo sapiens | place: USA: Dallas, Texas | collected 2012-07-23 | study: EMG produced TPA metagenomics assembly of the Gut...
TTGCTTTAAATGATATTATCAGATGGTGGGAGACGGGGCACGCCCCGTCTCTACAGCCTGTACAAATTTTTGAATAAATGAAACCGTTCTTATATCAAGTAGCGTCTCTTTTTTACGAGAAATGGGGAGCGGAGGTCAGTCGTCTGGCCTTTGTTTTCCCAAACCGGCGTACGGGACTTTTCTTCCAGAAATATCTCTCGGAGGTAGCCGATATTCCCCTTTTCTCTCCGACAATCCTTACGATCAACGATCTCTTTATCCAGTTGAGCGGAAAACAATCCGCCGACCGGATCAGTATGCTTTTTACCCTGTACGACATCTACATCCGCCAAAGCGGTTCCACCGAGACTTTCGATGAATTCCTGTATTGGGGCGAGATGTTGCTCAACGACTTCGACGATATCGATAAGTACATGGCAAATGCCCGCATGCTATTCAGTAACGTGACGGACCTACGGGAGATAGAGAATGATTTCGATTTCTTAAGTGATGAGCAGATCGCCGCTATCCGTAGTTTCTGGTCCAGTTTTTATCCCCGGGGCGATACGCCGAACCAGCAACAGTTCTTGGCGGTCTGGCAAGTGCTATACGATCTCTATGAGGAATTCCGTGCGACCTTGGCCGCCGAGGGAAAAGGCTACGAGGGCATGATCTTCCGGGAGGTCGTGGAAAGCATGGAACGGGGCGAGTCTCCGGATTTACCTTACGAGCAAATTGTCTTTGTCGGTTTGAACGCCTTGTCCGTATCGGAAGAACGTTTCTTAGCCCAGTTGCAGAAGCGGAAGATAGCGGATTTCTATTGGGATTATGTATCCGATAAGGTAACCGATCCGGATAATAAGGCCTCTTATTTCGTCTCCCGTAACCGGAAGAGCTTCCCTTCCTCGATGAAATTACCCCCCGAGGAGAAGGTAAAGACCGAGATCGAGGTGATCGGCATCCCTTCCGGTATCGGGCAGGCCAAGCACGTCTACACCCTGTTGAGCGATTGGTGCAAGGAAGCGGAGATGAGTTCGGAAGAAGCCCTGCGTACGGCGGTGATCTTGCCCGATGAACATCTGCTGATCCCGGTGCTGAACGCCATACCGGAGCAAATCCGGCGTATCAACGTCACGATGGGTTATCCCTTGGCGGGAACCCCGGTCGCCTCGTTGATCGAGTATATCTTGGCGTTGCAGAAGAACGTACGCTACATAGACCGGAATCCGTTGTTCTATTTCCGCGACGTGCTGCCGGTATTGAACCATCGCTACATCCTCTCCACCTCACCGGAGATTATTTCCTCCTTGGTGAAAGAGATCACGGAGAACAACAAGATCTATATCTCGCATACGGAGTTAGGGAAAACGCCTTTGCTAGAAATCCTGTTCACGCCGGTGACCGGGGTGGAGGCCTTCTCGGACTATCTGATCAAGGTGTTGGAAGAGCTGAACAAGGTTATGTCCGCCCTTTCCGATGAGGAAGAGGAGGACGCACCCCAGCGGACGAACGATTTGGAGCAAGAGTTCATCTTCCATTATTTCACCACGGTAAACCGCATGAAAGAGGTAATGAAAGACGCTCGTATAGAGATGAAAATAGATACCTTCTTCCGCCTATTGAAGCGGGTGACTGATACGATCACGATCCCCTTCCACGGCGAGCCGCTTTCCGGTCTCCAGATTATGGGGGTGCTCGAGACCCGTGCCTTGGATTTCGACCGTCTGATTATCTTATCCATGAACGAGGGTATTTTCCCGCAGCGGAAAGCGGCGAACTCCTTTATCCCTTATAACCTACGCAGGGGTTTCGGGTTGCCTACCTACGAGCATCAAGATAGCGTATGGGCCTACCATTTCTATCGTTTGATAGAGCGTGCCAGCCACGTGAGCCTTTTATACGATACCCGCAGCAACGGATTGCAGACGGGAGAGGTAAGTCGCTTTGTCCACCAGCTGCATTATCATTACGAGGTGCCGATGCGAGATAAATTGGTGGTCTATAACGTATCTTCCTCCAAGACCCCGCCATTGGCCGTGCCGAAAAGGGAGGATATCATGCGCCGTTTAGACGCTTACCGGAAAGGGGGGAGCAAGGCGATCTCGGCGAGCGCTATCAATACGTATCTGGATTGCCCGTTGAAATTCTATTTTTCCGTCGTGGAAGGCATTCGAGAGGAAGAGGAGGTGAGCGAGACGATCGAGAGCGATGTATTCGGAAGTATCTTACATAAAGTGATGGAGGAGCTTTACAAGCCGTTCCAAGGGAAGATGGTTACCGTGGATTTGCTGAAAGCGATCCGTAAGGATACGGCCTTGCTTACCGGAGCTATCGCCCGGGCTTTCGCCAGCGAGTTTTTCAAGACAGAGGTGGTTCGCTCCCTTACCGGACAAAACTACCTGATCGGCGAGATGATCCGCAAATACGTGGAGAAAATCTTGGAGCGTGACGGCAAGCTGACCCCTTTCGTTTACATCGAGTCCGAGCGTAAGATAAACGGTCTGATCAGCCTTTCCGACCATTCCGAGATCCGGTTGAAAGGCTTTATCGACCGTGTGGACGAGGTTCGCGACGCTATCCGTATCATCGATTACAAGAGCGGTAGCGGAACTACGACTTTCAGTAGTATCGAGAGCCTATTCAACAAGGAGGAGAAAGATCGTGCGAAAGCCGTGATGCAGGTATTCATGTATTGCTGGATGTACGCCCATCTCACCGAGAACAAAGGAAAGACGATACAACCGGGCATTTATTACGTCCGTTCCCTTTTCGCCGATCCGTTCGACCCATCGGTCTACCACCGTATCGAACGGGGGAAGTCGGAGAAGGTAGAGGATTTCTCCGGTTATGCCCAAGCGTTCGAGGAGGGGCTGCGGGGCTGCTTGGACGAGATCTTCAATCCGGAAATTCCCTTTACGCAAACCCCTACGGGGAAGGCTTGTTCTTATTGTCCATTTAAGGGTATTTGCGGTAAGTAGCATTTGTCCCGGTACTTCAGGGAGAGTACCGGAGTACTCCTTGCGAAGTACTGTGGTATTTCTTCGGAGAGTACTGGAGTACTCCTTACAAAGTACTGCAGTACCTCTTAGGCAGTACTACAGTACCTCTTAGGCAGTACTACAGTACTTCTTGGGAAGTACTGAGGCGAGGCTTACTGATGAGGAAGCAATTCCACTATCTTTTCCAAAAAGATCTGATCAGTCTCATCGAAACTATCCGGTTGATCACTGTCTATATCAAGGACAGCGATTACCTTATCCTCCCATATCACGGGAACTACGATCTCAGAGCGTGACGCCGAGCTACAAGCGATATGTCCCGGGAAAGCGTCTACATCCGGTACGATGATCGTACGAGCCTCCTTCCAGGCCGTGCCGCATACCCCTTTTCCGTATTTTATACGTGTACAGGCGATAGGGCCTTGAAAAGGCGCTAATACCAACTGATTGTCTATGACCCGGTAGAAACCTACCCAAAAGAAACCGAAAGTCTGCTTGAGTGCCGCAGCGATGTTCGCCATGTTAGCGATTAGGTCGGTCTCGTTACCTACCAATGAGGCGATTTGCGGGAGCAACGTCTCATACATCTCCTGTTTATCACCGTTTTTAATCCGTAGTTCCTCTGCCATATTTAAACTATTATAAGGTCGCGAATATACGAAACTTGTTTACATATGAATGATTTTTGCAGAAATAACTAAGCGAAATTATATGTCAGAGTCAGTGACTTTAAAAAGTTATTTTTACGAAGTACTAATCCCTTCGTCGCAGAAGAACACTTCAAGTCCCATAGAAGATATACTTCATCACGTAAGTATATCTTTTATGAAAAAGCTTGCGCTTTACAAATGTTTCAATCCACGCACCCACACGGGGTGCGACTATCGGAATGCGATAGAGAACGGTGCCAGTGAAGTTTCAATCCACGCACCCACACGGGGTGCGACTATCTTTGACTTACGAAAATTTATCTCTGTCCAAACGTTTCAATCCACGCACCCACACGGGGTGCGACTTCGTCGGAACCACCCACGTACCATCTCCACGAAGTTTCAATCCACGCACCCACACGGGGTGCGACGGTATAGTCACGGAGACGGAGGCCGTAGCGATCGAGTTTCAATCCACGCACCCACACGGGGTGCGACTTCAACTATGATGAAAGGTTGATGTTTCTATCGCCTTGTTTCAATCCACGCACCCACACGGGGTGCGACAATATCTTTTCCCCTCTCTAAAAGTATAGGCGTGTTTCAATCCACGCACCCACACGGGGTGCGACGCCGCCGAGGATCGCCTGTTGAAGCATTTCGAGACGGCGTGTTTCAATCCACGCACCCACACGGGGTGCGACAGTGTGCAAAGTTACATATTATAAGTCAATAAATTAGACCTATTAATATGCGAATTCTCATTTTTATTTCAGCTTAATGGCTGCAATCGCCTTATAGACGGGTTAATCTGCTAATTATTAAGGGGTGCGAAAATACTACTTTTTTCGTAATACTCCACATTCGCATAAATTATATGATAAGAGCATTATTAACTTTGTAAGCAGTTTCAACACCTATCACTTTTACCCTTTTATTTTCGTTTTTATTGAGAATATAAAATCTAACGCTATCAAGAGACATATCAATAATACGCTTGATTCGTTCAATCAAGAGACAATATTGTGCTTCTGTCACCTCACACTCAAAGACAGAATTCTGTACCCTTTGGCCATAATCTATGCAAGCCTTAGCCACATGTCGTAGGCGGCGAGCTCCTTCTTTGCTCGTAGTATCCACATCATAAGTCACAAGAATATGCATAATCGTAAATCATTTTATTAGAAATACCGGATAATTATCAATATCTTGCCTGATATATCTTGCCATCAACATGGCCTGTACATAAGGCAGAAGCCCTATCTCTATTTTTTCATTAAGATAAGGATGAATTATCACTTCCCTTTTCCTTGCCTGCCATGCGGAAATAAATGTCTTTTTCCCTTTATCTGTCATAACAACCCCATTATCACCTTGAAACAAAAAATCCTTGGATGTTATTTGTCTTTTATTAATCAACGACAAGACAAAACGATCACCAAGATAGGCTCGCAATTCTTCCATCATATCCAATGCTAAGGATGTACGTCCCGGACGAAGTGTATGGAGAAATCCTACGTATGGATCAAGGCCAACTGTTTCGAGTGCGGCAGATGTATCATTAGCAATCAAAGTATAAGCAAAAGACAACATGGCATTCACTGCATCTTTAGGAGGACGGCGATTACGGCCATGAAACGGGAAATCAGCCTTCTGATTAAGTATCAAAACAGGCAACACTTCAAAATAGGCATTTGAAGCCATGCCTTCATACCCTATTAGGGTCGTCTTATCTTGGGTCGCCAAAGCTTCACGCTTGGCATGTTCCAACACTTGTACCGCCCGATTAATGTTTTCATTCTCTCCATAATCACGAATATATCTCCTTAATATATTACGATAGTTTTGAATCTTACCACCAATCATCAGTCGTGCCACATGTAATGACCAGGATTCATCATCCGACAATTGATACTGTCTCTTGCGTAACAGTACATTCCCTTTCGTTGCGCTCTGTACCCTGCTGATAAATCTGCCATGAGGAGATAGGAATGTAAGTGATATGCTATTGTCACTGCACAATTTCATCACGCCCGGACTTGCGCCCATATATCCAAATGTCACAATGCCTTCTATGTTTATAGCAGGAATACGGAACACTTCCTCCTGCTTGACTGATACTACGACATTCAGCCCATCCTTACTCAGATAGGCTTCAGGTGTCGTCACATACAAAGTATTCAACAATTTTCTCATGTATATAAGTGTTTATTGAGGTAAGTATCTACCGTGGTACAATTCTTGGCTATCGTCGGCATACAGATTTCTTTCAATGAGCATTTGTCGCAATGTCGTTCATATTTTGCTTTTGGGATAACAGTCTTACTGAATATTTCATGCATATCCCTGGCGCATTGTCTGACGATATCGCGCAACTCATCTGTTATAGCCACCTCTATTCGATGACGAAGTTCTCCATAAAAGAACACACCGTAGGGTATATGGATTGCGTACATTTCTTCAAGACACATCGTTTGTGCCGCCAACTGCACTTCATCCACTTCATCCTTTTTGGGTCTGCCATGCTTATACTCCACAGCCACCGGTCGCCAACGTCCTGGATATTTAGGATGCAAGATCGTATCTTCCAAAGATGGAGAAGGTAGCAACTCTATGGCATCGGAAATGCCATAGAGCCCCAACTCACGCGAAGCGATATTCACTGCACGCAATGTTATTTGATCTCCACATTTCTGTCTATAGAACGGGTCATCCACATGTTTATGCAGAATCTGTCCCTCTATGGTGAGACGGTTATCATCCCATTGCTGCTCAATGTGAATCAAAGCCCATTGCCGGGGACAGAACCTGAAGTGCTGAATCCCTGACAACATGAGCATATCGTCTTCGCTATACATTATCTTTTGTTTTATATCAGTTCCTCTACAGTAACATTTGATGGGACATGTTCCTTGTCTATCGTGACATGGTAATCACCGAATGAACGTGGTGCTCCATCGCACACCTTCTCCACCTTAACCAAGTCAAATAGTTTGTTGGCAGGGGCATTACCCAATACGGAATCATGTTTGAAAACAATCAATTTCTGTGCACTCATCAATCCGCGTGCAGCCGAACGATCCATATCGAACATGTTCTTCAGGGCTTCCCAGAACAGCGCAAGGTCTTCTTCTGAAAAGCCTGTTTGTTGGGCAAGGTTGGCAGAAATGAAGCCGTGACAGATGTAGAGACCGTAAGGTACGGTAGCTTTACGTCCCATTGTGCGGTTGTCACCACTTTGTTTCTTAGCTTCAGCGTCTGTTGCCACAGCCATACGGGTTATAGAATGTTCTGCCGCAGCAATTGGATCTACAGAACGGGCAAAGGTAAACTGGATTGGGCCACGTACCTGCCCTGCATTCTTGCCGGTTGACATCACAGCACCAAATATTCTAACATCAAAATAGTTCTTGCACATAAAACGACGTGCAGCATCAGTCTTATCTTTAGCATTTTTTACCTCAGAATCATCATGCGCTTTATCAATCAAAGTGTTTAAAACAGCCTTCTCCTTAATGAATATATCGTAGCCATCTTCCAAACCTTTTGCCACTTGTACATAATTACGTACCTTACGTTTAAGGCAAACATCTGTAACAAGCCCCATACCCGTTTCTGCATCTACACGGGGAAGATTACCTGCATCAGGGTCTCCATTCGGATTACCGTCTTGCACATCAAAGATGTAAACGAAATCGATTCTGTTCTTAATTTCTGACATAACTGTATATTTTTAATTGTTTGTTATTGCTCTTCTGTTTCTCTGTTCTCTTTACCCATGAAGAACGCTTGCCGCTGATGATAATATCCTACAAAAAAGCGCCCTTGGTCTTGAAGTTCTAGATGTGCAGGAAAACCGTTTGCGTCAAGTTTGGAAATGATTTCCTGTTTCAATTTCTCATAAAACACCTGTTTACCCTCATTCAGCTTCTCCTGATGATGAGTGGAAAGATTTAGGATAGTGGCAAAAACCATAGCTGGAGTGGTCGATGCGGAATTCATGTAACGCTCACGAATGGAATGAATGTTATTTGCGTCTTCCTGTATCTTGTCGAGAACAGCAAACAACCTTCCACAAAGATACCCTTGATTTTGATTTTCTTTGTCTAACATAATATCGAGTTTTTTATTGTTATTATTATCATTTAATCGATTAAGATAAGCCTTGATGATGGCTGCACGACCAATGTTGACTGATTGTTCAGCACGTATGCGGCGAATGCAAGCCTGAAACAGAGAAGCCGGATACGGAAGTCCTTGGAAGATGCTTTTCACTACAGCATCTGGAAGATTGGGCGTAGCATCGCTTGACTTCCCTCCAAGAGTAACATTTCCGAGGATGGAATGTAATCCTACATACGGTTTCTTGTCTTTACGTGTATCAACAATCTCCATATCTGCGAAATGTTTACTGATTAAGCCGGCAAACTCACGCAATGGCAATTCATTCCAATACACCACCGCTATTCGGGCTGAATTGGGAGCCAAACCTAATATAAAGAATTTGTCATCTTTGTTTGCGAACAATACTCCGTTATAGATAGACATGAATGTACGTCGCACCAATTTTATGAGCATGTTAGGATCATCGTTTTCTTCTGTACGCCCCAACAAAGCAAACAAACTATCTTCAGATTTCTTTGCAGCCTCACTATCAGAAGAAGCCCAAAACAGGTATGTGCGTGAACCTACCATAAATTTATTATGCGAATCAGAACGCAATAAATGATTCAATGCTGTAGTATAAGCAAATTCAGCCTCTTCAGATATAGGAGCATTATGCCCCTTTGACTTACCATACGAATCATATCCGGAATTGACTTGAAAAGCGACAAGTTTAGCTGTAGCCTGACTTCCCGGAATCATTGTAGCGGTTGTAACCTCTACGGTTTTTGAATGTTTGCCTATTACTAAACAAAGACCTCCACCAACATCATTACCACCCGATTCTAAGTTTATTAGTTTGCGCTTAGAAGCCACTATTTCCGTATCTCCTTCTATAAGAAAAGAGAAAGTGGAATATTTTTTATTGAGATTCTTGTTTATATCATCCCAAAGAGAATCATTCTGCATGGCTTCAACTATATCTGAAGGCTCTTGTTGATAAAACGCATAAACAGCCTGCATGGTTTCATTATCTGAAAACATGTCGTATATTTCTTCAACCTTCGCTTTGAATGTATCAAAATACTTGCGCATGCTTTCCATGTCCCCTTTGTCGGAATAACCAAATACATATTGGCTATTGTCGTACAAATAGTTTGCAACAGGGGCACTTGAACGACCTACACTCTTCTTAACAAGAAACTGTTGCGCAGACTTTTTGTCTATACGCCTGTCTTCAAAACGTAAGAAATTACCACACTTATCAATAACGATGATAAAACCTATTTCCTTTAACTCCATTCCCATAGTGGGTAAATTACCACTCCGATGGTAATAATCATACAATGCTTTTAGTATCATCTCAGCACCTCCTCGCTATCTTTATCTGGTACGACAATCACACCTTGCTCCATTCTTACACGATAAAACATGGCATTAGGTTTCTGTACATTCCCTTCAAAATCCATATCATAAAGCATGATACCCAAATCCCTATCTTCAGCCAAAGGAGGGGCAAGTTGTTCCGTATTATCAATATACTTCCAATTTGCGGCAAACTCACGGCAACCAAGATACGGCTGGGTGAAACATTGTCCTTGCGATGCTCTGCGTTCAAACATCTGATAATATTTCATCGGATTCTCATCATCACTTGGCTGATGTTTGATAAAAGCCTCCTTTGGTCGATCTTTTACCGGAATAAAAACCAGCTTTGCGTGAATACGATAGCGCACACCTTGCAAAAGCAAAGAATTCTTCTGTTGTCGTTTATCTTCAATAAAGATTGAGGACTTACCCGCCAATGCTCCTACCTCATTTCTCCTGATGGTAGTCCACTTGATAGGATTAAGAACTTCTATTTTCGTCACTTGCCAACGCATGGCATAGCGTTTGAAAAGTATTGCTTCAAAAATGGCACGTGCCGCAGAAGGTGTAATAACATCATAGCTCACACGCTCTACTTTCAATTCAGGGCGACTGAAACAAGCCCAGTCACCCCATACTTCCAAGCAATATTCTTTATCTGTATAGTCCATATTATTCATTTTTTTTATATCATTAATAGCTCTTCCATCCAGTGGTTATCAAGGCTAAGACCCGTATTTTTGTCATACTGTACCCTGTCTGTCAACACATAGATACCCTCTAATACTTCTTCAATAGCACCATAGCTGACCAACTTGTCAAAATCGGAACTATGAACGCCTACTGTAAATTTAGCCAGTTGCTTCATCAAGGGATAGGTACAGCCAGATTCTTTCAGTTTTTCCACAAGCTCCATGCTGTTCCCCCAATTTACAATGATATTCATACAATCATCATCAATCAATCTGAACTTCTTTGATGCCGTTTCAAAACATAACTCATTAGGGTTATAAAGATAATGTTTCATATCCTTATCGTCAAACGTGTTTTTCCTGCAATACAACTGATAAAAATACTCTGTCATCGTAGAAGGGTCAAACCAATCACTATTTGCAGGCAAATTCAATCGTGCATTGTTTGCAGCCTTCATTGCCCCAAATGGAATACGTTTCTCTGCGGCGAGACTGAACACAAATGTGGTACCAACAGTATTTCTTCCTTCACGGTTACAACGCCCCGCTGCCTGTAAAATAGAGTCAAGACCTGATTCTTGCCGAAATACAACAGGGAAATCTATATCCACCCCTGCCTCTACAAGTTGGGTAGCTATCACTCTGACAATCGGATGTGATTTATCTTTCAGCAATGCCTTGACCTTCCGTATGGTTTCACTGATATGGGCGGGACACATCATTCTCGATAGATGGAGCTTTATTCCTTCATTTGGTAAACGGTCATACAGTTCCTTGGCATCTTTTCGGGTGTTTACGATACACAATACCTTATTGTATATAGCAACTTTGGCGGCAATCTCATCGTATGTCTTTCCTGTGTTGTCTATTACTAACTTCACACGACGGAGCTTGTCATGCAGGGCAAACTCATTCGGTATGATTTCAGTAATATGGTCTATTCCCTGAAAATTGGCCTTAGGATTAGTTCCTTCTATCAGTCCGCTAAGTACCGGCTGACTGGCAGTGGTAAACAGTACCGACACTCCGAATATTTTCTGATATGCTTTAAGTGCATCCACTATCGGCTGTAAGAAATCAGTCGGCAATGTCTGCGCTTCATCCAAAATAAGAACTGAATTCACGATATTGTGCAATTTACGGCAATCTGACGGTTTGTTGCTAAACATTGACTCAAACAGCTGAACATTGGTCGTAACGATAATCGGATAATCCCAGTTTTCCGTGGCCAGCTTTGCCTTCTCACGTACCTCTTCATTCTTTATCTCATCAGGATTAAAGTTACTATGATGCTCCAGTACGTGCTCTTCGCCGAAGATTTCTTTCAAGAGGCCTGCCGTCTGCACAATAATACTAGTGTATGGGATGGCAATGATAATACGATTCATACCGTGATTTACAGCATGCTTCATGGCCCACAACAACGATGAAAGAGTCTTTCCGCCTCCCGTTGGTACCGTAAGGCTATAGAATCCTTTCTCTTCAGAAGAAGCTTTACGGCATCGTTCCTGTACTTTCTTACGAATGTGGTTCACTTTTGTATCGGGTGCATACAATTGCAGTTCACGTAAATGCGCCTCCAATTTTGGCAATAAGTCAGTGAGTGTAGACGAGCATCCCCGTTTTTTCCACGATTCTACATCCATAAATCGCTCTGTATTGAGTCTCTCGGCATCCACAAGACAGGAAAAAAGCATGCGGGAAAGGTGATGAAAATGCTTCATGTCCACCTTAAGTTTAGAAAAAGGAGATTCAAGAAGTTCTTCTCTCAACTGGGGTATATTCAGAGCTATGTCCCCTTTGTTTATCTCTTCGGGAAGTTGCCTTTTCTCTATGACGCTCTCCGCATCTATAATCATGTAGGCCTGTATGATGAGAGATTATCTGGTTGGCAAGAAGATTGAATACACTCTTCCCCATAAGGTTCGTTACCAATATTCCACCTACAAACGCATGATGATGCTCTCCATACGATTTTTCGTCAGTCACAGGTAGACCGCTTGTCGTGCGGATATATTGCTGAAATGCATCACGCTCTTTTCCTTTGTCGTGAAGCATTCCAAGCGTATGCCCCCAAGATGGAAGTCCGAACAGTCCAGAATAGGAGGTTGCCATTTCTGCAACACCCCTTTGATGTTCATCGTTGGTTTGTATTATCCATTTTCCATTTTCTTTGTTTTGGTATAAATGGGATATCAACTGTTTCTCTGTTTCCATTTGATTAGATTCATAAGGTTATACCTTACAAAAGTAGGAAAATAAATCGAAATATCCGTATCTTTGCGGCATGGCAAAACAAAATTCTCCATTGGTATTAGGGACCGAACCTATCGGTAAATTACTTACGCAATATGCGATTCCTGCGATTATCGCTATGACAGCTTCTTCTTTATATAATATGGCCGATAGTATTTTTATTGGCCATGGAGTGGGGGCGTTAGCGATTTCCGGCCTAGCCTTGACCTTTCCGTTGATGAACTTGGCGGCCGCCTTCGGTTCGTTGGTGGGAGTCGGCGCCTCTACGTTGGTTGCCGTGAAGCTGGGGCAGAAAGATTATGAGGGGGCGAATAAGGTGTTGGGGAATGTGTTGATCTTAAATGTGGTTTTGGGTGTCGCTTTCACGATCGCTTTCTTGTTCTTGCTTGATCCCGTGCTGTACTTTTTCGGCGCTAGTGAGAACACGATCTCATATGCCCGTGATTATATGCGGATTATTCTGTATGGCAATGTGGTTACGCATATGTATCTGGGATTAAATGCGGTCTTGCGCTCCTCGGGTTTTCCGAGGATGGCGATGTATGCTACGTTGGCGTCGGTTGTTATTAATTGCGCCTTGAATCCGTTGTTTATCTTTGGGTTTGGATGGGGTATAAAAGGGTCGGCTTGGGCGACGGTGATCTCGCAGGTAATCTCGCTTACCGGACAGTTGATCCATTTCTCGAGACCGAAACAACTCCTTCATTTCAAGAAAGGTATTTATAGGCTGCGCTCGGAGATCGTGAAAGGCATCTTGTCGATCGGTTTATCTCCGTTCTTGATGAACCTTTGTTCCTGCTTGATCGTGATCCTTATCAACCGGGGATTGAAAGAGCATGGGGGAGATATGGCGATTGGCGCTTATGGTATCGTGAACCGTATCGCTTTTCTTTTCGTGATGATTATCATGGGATTTAATCAGGGTATGCAACCGATAGCCGGTTATAATTATGGTGCCCGACTCTATTCCCGGGTGACGGACGTGACCCGGCTGACGATGCGCTGGGCGGTAGGAGTGGCTACGCTGGGGTTCTTGCTTTGCCAGTTGGTGCCGTCGTGGATCGTCCGTATGTTTACGAGTGACGGGGAGTTGATCAGTGCCGCCTCTTATGGCCTGCACATCGTCTTCGCCGTATTCCCGATCGTGGGCTTCCAGATGGTGGCGACTAACTTCTTCCTTTCCATCGGCATGTCTAAGAAAGCGATCTTTCTCTCCTTGACCCGGCAGATGCTTTTCTTGATACCCTGTTTAATCCTCCTCCCCCCGTTATTCGGAACTCTCGGTGTCTGGATCAGTATGCCTATCGCCGATACGGTGGCGGCGATCGTGACGGCGATCGTGCTTGTGAAACAATTTAAACAATTCAAATATGGAACATAACGTGATATTACCTGCGGAATGGTATCCGCAAAGTGCCGTGCAGCTTACGTGGCCGCATGAGAATACGGATTGGGCCCCGATATTGGACGAGGTGATTCCTTGCTTCGTGGCTATCGCCAAGGAAGTGATCAAGCGAGAGAAGTTATTGATTGTCTGTCCGGACGAGACCGCCGTACGTGAGCAATTGGGTGAGGTTGATTACGACCGTGTCATTTTCCGTGAGATGGATACGAACGATACGTGGGCACGGGATCACGGGGGGATCTCCGTCTTCGATGAGGGAACGCCCATGCTTTATGATTTCGTGTTCAATGGCTGGGGAATGAAGTTCGCCGCCAATCATGATAATTTGATTACCCGTAATCTTTGTCATATGAAGACCTTCTCCGGTGAGGTGGTGCCCGCTAATATGCAACCTTTCGTGCTGGAAGGCGGTAGTATCGAATCGGATGGGAAAGGTACGTTGATGACTACCGTTGAGTGTCTGGCATCCGTAAACCGTAATGAGTATTTGCAACAGGAGGAATTGGAACGTTATTTGAAAGACGTATTTGGCTTGGATCGTATCCTTTGGATTACCAGCGGTTATTTAGCCGGAGACGATACGGATAGCCACGTGGATACGCTCGCCCGTTTCTGTAGCGAGGATACGATCGCTTATGTCCGTTGCGAGGATGAGGAAGACGAGCATTATGAGGAATTGAAGGCGATGGAGGAGGAGATCAAGGAGTTTACTAGGGCGAATGGTGAGCCTTATCGTCTGATTCCACTTCCGATGGCCGATAAGGTGGAATGGGAAGGGGAGCGCTTGCCCGCTACTTACGCTAATTTCCTGATCATGAATGGGGCCGTATTGGTTCCGTTCTATGACTCACCGAAAGATGAGATCGCTAAAGCGGCTTTGCGGGAAGCGTTCCCGGACCGTGAGATCGTGGGTATCAATTGCCTTCCGCTTATCAAGCAACACGGTTCCCTGCATTGCGTAACGATGCAGTATCCGGAAGGTTTTATCGAATAACAACTACAACCAATTAAATATGAAAGTAGGATTAATACAACAAAAGAATACCGCAGATAGAGCGGCGAATATAGAGAAGCTAAAGGTAAATATCCGTAAGGCTGCCCGGGAGGGAGCGGAATTGGTCGTCTTGCAAGAACTGCATAACGGCCTGTATTTCTGCCAGACGGAAGATACGAGTATGTTTGACTTGGCAGAGACGATCCCCGGCCCATCGACGGAAACCTTCGGTGCCTTGGCGAAAGAATTGGGTATTGTCTTGGTGCTTTCCCTTTTCGAGAAGCGTGCCCCGGGCCTGTACCATAACACGGCCGTCGTCTTGGAGAAAGACGGTACGATCGCCGGGAAATACCGCAAGATGCATATCCCGGATGACCCCGCTTATTACGAGAAATTCTATTTTACCCCCGGTGATTTAGGCTTTGAGCCTATCGATACCTCTGTGGGGCGTCTTGGTGTGTTGGTTTGCTGGGATCAATGGTATCCGGAAGCAGCCCGTTTGATGGCTATGCGTGGCGCCGAGATGTTGATCTATCCGACCGCTATCGGCTGGGAAAGTAGCGATACGCAGGAAGAGAAGGACCGTCAGCTGGGTGCGTGGGTGACCATACAGCGGGGACATGCCGTGGCGAACGGACTCCCGGTCATTTCCGTAAATCGTACCGGGCATGAGCCGGACCCTTCGGGGCAAACGGGCGGTATCCGGTTTTGGGGAAACAGTTTGGCGGCCGGTCCCCAAGGTGAGCTATTAACCGTATTCCCGAATGACGAAGAGGAGGTACGTGTGATAGAGATCGACAAGACCCGTAGTGAGAACGTGCGTCGTTGGTGGCCTTTCTTCCGGGATCGCCGTATCGATGCGTTTGGTGGTTTGACAGAACGATTTTTAGTATAATGACCGAATACACGCAAGAAGAGGCCGTCTTCCGCATGAACGAAATGGGGAAAGCGGGACGGCCTTTCCTTTTTATCATTGATTATAAACGAGAGCGGATCTACGTGGAGAGTCCGGAAGAGATCGTTCCCTCCGAGTTATTGTACGACTTGAACGGCTTTACGAATGCGAATCACGAATGTAACTTGCGGGATTCCTCTCATCTTATATCCGGAGAACCTGTTGAATGGCAGCCCTCGTATGTTTCTTTCGAGGAGTATGCCCATTCATTCGAGACCGTTGCCCGGCATATCCATGCGGGTAATTCTTATTTGGTGAACTTGACATGCGCTACTCCGGTACATGCGAATCTCTCCTTAAAAGATATCTTCTACCAATCCAAGGCGATGTATAAGCTTTGGATGCGGGATCGTTTCGTGGTATTCTCGCCGGAGATATTCGTGCGGACGCGGGATGGTCTCATCTATTCGTATCCCATGAAAGGTACGATCGACGCTACGCTGCCCGATGCCCGGAGACGTATCCTCGATGATCCCAAGGAAGCGGCGGAGCATGCCACGATCGTGGACTTGATCCGGAATGACTTGAGTATCGTAGCCTCCGAGGTTTGTGTTCCCCGGTATCGTTATATCGATGAACTGCGTACGCATAACGGAAGTTTGTTGCAGGTCAGCTCTGAGATAAGAGGCCGGTTGCCGGAAGGATGGAACGGACATGTCGGGGAGATTTTGTTCAGCCTCTTGCCTGCCGGCTCCATCACGGGCGCTCCCAAGAAAAAGACCTTGGAGATCATCGCCGAGGCGGAAACCTATGAGCGGGGTTTCTATACGGGGGTGATGGGGTATTTTGACGGCCAAGATTTAGACAGCGCCGTGATGATCCGTTTTATGGAACAAGTCTCTCCCCATTCGTTTGTTTTCAAGAGCGGTGGGGGAATCACCTCTAAAAGTGATGTGAGATCGGAGTATAACGAAATGAAACAAAAAGTATATGTGCCCATCTATTGAGACCTTATCTGGGAGTCCGTTTGTGGAGACGATCCGTATCGAGAAGGGACGGATACATAACCTTCCGTACCATAATGCCCGTATGAACCGTACCCGCAGGGAGCTATTCGGAGCGAGAGAAGAAATTGATCTCGCGGGTTATATTCATCCGGGGCCTCATCAAGAACGTACCAAATGCCGGGTGGAATATACCCGCGAGGTCTTACAGGTAGAATACGTTCCTTACCGTATGCGTCCGGTTCATTCCTTGCGATTGGTTACATGCGATGAGATCGATTATTCCTATAAGAGTACGGATCGTCAATGCTTAAATGATTTATTCGCCCAACGAGGGGGACATGACGATATCCTGATCATCCGTGACGGTTTGCTGACCGATACTTCCATTTGCAATGTCGCCCTTTGGAATGGCACCTCTTGGATCACTCCCGCACGCCCTTTGTTATGTGGTACGATGCGTGCTTACTTATTGGATAAAGGCTTGGTACAGGCCGAGGATATCCCGGTAGAGGATCTGCCTAAGTATACCCGGATCCGTCTGTTTAACGCCTTGATCGGGTTCGGTGAAATCGATGAGATCACGCGTATATACGTATGACCCTACGCGAGTATCGGCGTGGCCCTGTGCCTATATAGGTAAGGGGTTACGCCGATATCCGTGTGGCCTCTTACCTATATAGGCATGAATCAAGGTGTTTCCTAGAACAATATATCCACCTCCATATTGCTGATCCATTCTACCGGACGGCCGGCCACCTTATTGCAAGTGACGGCGAATTTCAAGGGGAGGATAATTCCCAACGGGATGCGTAACCATCCCGGCATATTGAAATTATGGACACCGATCAGGGAACCTAGCTGGATACCGACCGAGGGAGCTACCAAGAAACGGGTCTCGTCATTACGGCGGTCTATACCCATCTCGAAATAACTATACAGGCCGAGGAAACGTTTCGGGGAAACGAATATATCCATGTTATAATTGGCGCCCGCCTTCACGTTCCAGTTCTTGATCGTGTAGGAGGAGGAAGGGGCGTGCATATAATAACCGGAGATCGTAGGGGATACCCAATGAGCGATGTCGCCCGGCTCCATGATCATGCCTTTCCCTTTCCCGAACTTATGCCAATTGATCATGCTGACGTTCAAGCGACCGCCATACGTCATGACACCGTCCCGGTTGCTATGGATCGGCGTACCGATCAGGAACATGAAGGAGTTGGCTACCCTCGACCGGATAAAGTTGCGGGTAAAAGGCTCTTGTACGATCAGCTGTAGCTCATCCTTGCGGTCGGCGACGGAAGCTTCCAAGGGGACGTCATCCAGATCCGTCCCGAAGGGGATCGGGAAATCCTTGATTACCGGGAAACGATCGTAGACGAACTGGGGCAGGTCGTCTCGTTCGGAAGGGATCTCGTTCAAGATATTCTCGCCTGATCCTTCCAAAGCATTCTGGTAAGCTTTCCAGACTTCTACGATAGACTCGCAGGTGGCGGTCACGACTTGGTAGAATACTTTCGTCTCCCGCTCGTAGCTATCGCCTTTCTCCAAGGAATAAGGGTGCTTCTCCG
>ERZ781275.1294-NODE-1294-length-17904-cov-3.465740_pt1 | contig 17904 bp, 18 predicted proteins | sample MGYA00375853_ERZ781275 | MGnify/ENA primary metagenome ERZ781275 (study PRJEB29790, sample SAMN03653691) | human gut metagenome | host: Homo sapiens | place: USA: Dallas, Texas | collected 2012-07-23 | study: EMG produced TPA metagenomics assembly of the Gut...
GAATCCCCGCGCCGGACAGCACTATGGAATCAGCCGCCATCGATTACGCCATGAAAGCGCTCTATCTGGTGCTCATGTTGTCGATGCCGCCCATCATCGTGGCCTCGCTCATCGGCATCCTGTTGAGCCTCATTCAGGCGATCACCCAGTTGCAGGAACAGACGCTGACCTTCGGCGTCAAGCTGCTGGCCGTAGTCCTGACCCTCTTCATCATGGGGGGATGGCTCAGCGGTGAAATCCTTCGCTATGCGGACGATATTTTCAGCCGTTTCTACATGATACGCTGATTGGCGAGGGCCGGGGAAGACCCCGGTGCGAAGAAGAGGGCTAGGATAGGGGGAGACAGCGGCATCGCCGGGCGGCACGTTGCAAAGCGGCCTGCATCTTCCACGGAGGCTTCATTTGGATTATCAGGCACTGTTCAACGAACTGCACCTTTTCGAGCAACTGCTGGCGCTGCTGGTGGGGATGCCCCGGCTGTTCATGCTCGTGCAGGTGGCCCCGTTCATGGGCGGGAACATCCTCACGGGGCAGTTGCGGACGACCGTGGTTTTTGCCTGTTATCTCGTACTGCACCCCGCCATCGTCGCCAGCCTCCCCGAAACGCAGGGCCTCTCTCCTTCCACGTTCGCCCTGTACGGGGCCATCCTTGTCAAAGAAACGCTCATCGGGATGCTTCTCGGCTACCTGTCCGGCATGTTGTTCTGGACCATCCAGTGCGCGGGCTTCTTCATCGACAACCAGCGCGGCGCGTCCATGGCGGAAGGGGCCGATCCGCTGTCCGGCGAACAGACTTCGCCGCTCGGCTCGTTCTTTTTCCAGAGCGCCGTCTACCTGTTTTTTTCCACCGGCGCATTCCTCGCCCTGCTTGGCGTGGTTTACGCCTCTTACGAAATCTGGCCGGTCACGCAGCTCATCCCGCTCAGCGTGTTTAAGGACATCAACCTGCCGTTGTTCTTCGCCGGGCGCGTGAGCTGGCTCCTGCTCATGATGCTTCTGCTCTCAGGCCCCATCGTGGTGGCCTGCCTGCTCACCGACGTTTCGCTCGGGCTCATCAACCGCTTCGCTTCACAGCTCAACGTGTATGTGCTTGCCATGCCCATCAAGAGCGGCGTCGCGGCTTTTCTGATGCTGTTCTATTTCATGATGCTGCTGTCGAACGCGACCGGTCTGTTCGACGGGGTCAAGGCCGATTTCGAGCAGCTCAGGAGGCTGTTGCCGTGAGCGACAAAACCGAACAGCCCACACCGAAACGCCTCCGCGAATCGCGAGAGAAAGGGGATGTGTGCAAAAGCCAGGACGTGCCGTCGGCCCTGACCGTGCTCGCCTTGTCCGTCTATATTGTCGTGATGGGGCGGCAGCTGCTGGAATCGCTGCTGGCGATGATGGAGCTGCCCATGAAACTGTTGTCCACGCCCTACGCCGAGGCCGCGCCGCGCGCCGCCGAAGCCACGTTCCACATAGCTGTTTCTATCGTCGCTCCGCTCGTCGGCCTCGTCATGGCCGTGGCCCTCGTCGCCAACCTCGGACAGGTCGGCATACTGTTCGCCTTCAAGGGGGCCATGCCCAAGCTCGAAAACGTAAGCCCATCCAAATGGTTCCAGAAGGTTTTCTCCATGAAGAACCTTGTGGAGTTCCTCAAGAACATCATCAAGGTGACGGTGCTCGGCGTTACCGTCTGGGTTGTCATGCGGGATCACCTGCCGACGCTGTTCGCCATCCAGCGGGGGACGATCTGGACCATGTGGGAAGTTCTCGGGATGGCTGTCAAAGACCTGCTGCTCATGGCGGCGGGCGTCTTCTGCGTCATCGCCGCCGTGGACTATCTTTTTCAGAAATGGCAGTACACCAAGAACCATATGATGTCGAAAGATGAAGTCAAACGGGAGTACAAGGAGATGGAGGGCGACCCGCAGGTGAAGGGCAAGCGCAAACAGCTCCATCAGGAAATGCTCTCCCAAAACGCGCTGGGCAACGTGCGCAAAGCGAAGGTGCTCGTGACCAACCCGACCCATTATGCCGTGGCGCTTGATTACGAAAAGGACAGGACGCCGCTCCCGGTTATCCTTGCCAAGGGCGAAGGGTTCCTCGCCCAGCGTATGATACGGGTGGCGCAGGAAGAAGGCATCCCGATCATGCGGAATGTGCCGCTGGCCCGCAGCCTTTTTGAAAACGGGACGGAAAACGCCTACATCCCTAAGGATCTCATTGGCCCGGTGGCCGAAGTACTGCGCTGGGTGCAGTCTCTCCAGCGGCAATGACGAACGCACAGGAAACAAACGTGAAGCAAGAACCTCTCTCTGAACAGGCGTTTCTGGATACCCTGATCAACCTTTGTGACGATCTGGCTTGGGGCCGCCCCGCCAGCGAGGACAGGCTGTTCGCCCTCACCAAGGAAGGCGCGGGCCCAAAGAATTATGTCCGGCTCGCGGAAGCCTTCGGCATGATGCTGGTCAAGGTGGAAAGCCGGGAATACCACCGTTCGCAGCTCATTGCGGATCTGAAAACCCGCAACGCCGAGCTGGAAGAGGCGCACAGGCTCCTCGCCGAGCGCAACACGCATCTGATGCGGACCATTCAGGAAAACTACCAGACCAAGAAGATCGTGGGCCAATGCGAGGCCATGCGGAAGGTCATTCAACTTGCCCTGACCATCGCCCGCCGCCCCATCAATACGCTTATCCTCGGCCCCACCGGGGCTGGGAAAGAAGTCATCGCCAAGGCGATCCATTTCAACTCGCCCCGGCGCGAAGGGCCGTTCGTGGCGGTCAACTGTACGGCCATCCCCGACTCGCTGTTTGAAAGCGAGATGTTCGGCATCGAAAAAGGCATCGCCACGGGCGTCAACGCGCGTAAGGGCCTCATTGAGGAAGCTTCGGGGGGCACGTTGTTTCTCGACGAGCTGGCGGACATGACCTTGCCCAATCAGGCCAAGCTGCTCCGGGTTTTGGAGGAGCGCGAAGTCCTGCGCGTGGGCAGTTCCAAACCCGTGAGCGTGGATATCAAGCTCATCGCCGCCACCAATGCCAATCTGGAAGAAGCCGTCCGCAAGGGCAACTTTCGGGAAGATCTCTATTACCGCATCAATGTGGCGGAAATAAGGGTTCCTCCCCTGCGCGATCGCGGAGATGACATCCTTTTGCTGGCACAGCTTTTTCTTGAGCGCCATTGCGCCTATATGGGACGGCCCCGGCTTTCGCTCTCTCCCGCCGTGTGCAGGCAGCTTCTGCAATACGGCTGGCCCGGCAATGTGCGCGAATTGAATAACGAAATGGAACGCGCCGCCTCTCTGACGATCGGCAACCGTGTGGAGCTTTCCGATCTCTCCACGCGCATCGTGCCGGATGAAGTCAGATGCCACCTTCTCGAAACGGAACCGCTCATCAGCCGGGATGGGGCAGATACCCATCAGGCGGAGACGCCAACGGCGCAGAACTACAACCTGCAAGAAATGGAACGCAAACTCATCCTTGATGTGCTGAACAAAACCGGCGGCAACAAGAGCAAAGCCGCGGAACTGCTCGGCATCACACGGGAAGGCCTCCGGAAAAAACTCCTGCGCATGGGCATCAACGACAAAGAGCCCCCTCACGGCGACGGCAGGGCTTGACATTCACCGGCCTGAACACCTAAAACAACACGTTCCTAACGCGCGCCCGTAGCTCAGTCGGATAGAGCGACAGCCTCCTAAGCTGTAGGCCACAAGTTCGATTCTTGTCGGGCGCACCAGAAATTTCAAGCCCTTAGACATAACACCTAAGGGCTTTTTCCTTACGTAAGTATTTTTATCCCGCTCTTACCCGCGTTTTTTCGTGAACCAGCGGGAAACTTTCAGATAGATTGGGAATGGTCAATTTTTTGTTTTGCCCGTTCCCTATACCGAATGACTTTCTGAAGCAAAAAAATATGGTGGAGGCTGAAAAATCAGCCCCCACTTTTTTACTCATCCATCTCGTCGGCTATTGCTGTGAGTACGGCAATGACCACGGGTATCCAGCTTCCAACGCTCATATCTCATTCCTCCTATCGGGTTATGAAACGGGACAGACGGCAGCAAACAGCACTATCGTTGTCCCATTCAATTTGTTTTCCAAAGCACAGCGGGATGCTCGTCAAAAGCCCCAGTCAGTACAGTCGGCAAGTATCCGTCATGCTCTCCTCCTCAACGCCCCTTCGAGAAGGGCAAAGAGTGCCGGAGCCAGCTGCGGGAGTCTGTCGATAACCCGGCTGGTATGCGGCAACAACGCCGCTATCTCTGAACTCATGATTCCCTGGCCGTAGCATTCGAAGCCTTTCTTCTGGGCTACTCCAAGGGCTTCCATTGCCGCTGACACAGAATCAGGTTCACCGTCCGTGATGATCAGGATAATTTTCCTTTCCTCACGCAGGAAACACATCTGCTGCATGACCCACCAGAGGGCTTCTGCAAGCGGAGTGAGTCCGTAGGCTGTTTCCGGGAACCGATTGGAGAGCTTTTCACCATGATGCAGAACAGGAGCAACCGTTGTCTTGTTCCCGTTGACTCTCCCTCCGGGAAAGGCTGTGATGCCCAGATTGATTCCGGCTATGCCCTGTAGAGCCTTCCCCACGGCATAACAGACGGCATTGGCCAGTTCGAGTGCTCCATTCGACATGGAACCGCTGGTATCCAGAAGCAGATGGATCGCTGTGTTGGGAGCTTCCTGGAAGTCCTTCCGAATGAAGACGCTGGGATTGCCTGTTGCCAGCCTGTGACAGAGAGAGGACGAAAGCCGCCCGCGAGTACCTGGAATGGCAGGAAGCCATTTTTTGGCCTGCATGAGCCCTTGAAGCCTGAACCCCAGTCCCGTTGTTGTCCTCTCGATCTGGCTGATCTGTTCAGAGGGAAGCCTCCCAATCCGTTTTGCGCCGACAACCGCTACGTTCAGTTGCCTCTGCCCCTCTTGCGGAGAGTTCCCTTCAATTTCCTTAGCCAGAGTTTCCCCAAATCCCTTGGGCAATTCGTCAGGGGAGGATGCGTTCAGCATACCAGACAGAGAGTCCATGGAATCCTTGGCAGCATCTTGGGTATCGTTTGGATCTTTCCCTTGTTCAGGTTCTGGTTGTTCGGGACTCCATTGCCTGATGACTTGTTCCAGCTCCAGCGCATATTGGATGGTTTCGTGCGTGTCCTTGCAGGAGGTACGCACCTTGTCGAGTATCCCATCCAGTACCTTGAGAAGTCCCGGATAGTGGCCTTCCATCGTTTTTGCCACAGAGTCTCTGTGTGGAATGATGCTGTCCACAGCCCACGAACGCACAGTCAACAGGATGGTGTTCAAAACAGAAAAGGCCGGGTTGTTGTCCCCGACCTTTTCCTCTCCAAAGAGTTTCTGAATCAGATATCTGAAGTTCTCCCGACATCCCGGATAGCGTGCCGAAAGCCTCTCTTCGACTCGATAATCCTCAAGTATGTTAAACAGGTTATGTTGGAAGGGGGTAAGCCGTGCCTGTTTCAGAACTCCAAAGTCCGTTTCCCGGATATGAGCAGCCTCATGGTCGAAGTATCCCTTTATCATCGTTATCAATTCAGGTTCAGAATCCAAGGGAAGAGCAGGCAGATGAATGGTCTTCCCATCCGTGTAGGCTTCACTTCCACCGATTTCCACAGTAACGCCATACTGGTTTCCCAGCACGCTTGCCAGCAAGGGCAGGCAGTCCATGATATCCTTTTGTTTCAACATGCTGTTACCACAATCCTACGTTGGGAAGGTTGGCGTGAGTGACGGGAAGCACCTTCGGCAGTTCCGGTATCGGAAGAGCCTGTACGATCGGAGCTGTTATCGCATCAAGCACACTGGCAGGGCCGTAGCCTTCAATGAGCTTTTCAGCATGGGTGATGAGCGCATCAGGATCGCGAAGCAGGCACACCAGACCTTGCAGCATGACCAGATCCGCTCCGGTGATGTTGCCCTTCTTGGGGATTCGGTTGAAGGCCATCTGGATAATGTCCACCACCGGACTCACATGAGGGTTGATGAACGTTAGGCCAGAGAGCTTTTGCTGGAGTGTCCGCAGAGGGGACAATGCCTTGTGGGTCACTTCCGTCTTGCCCGCATATACACGGTTCCACGTTTCATCGGCAGAACGAGCGATCTCGTCAAAGAGCGTTCCGGCGAGATTTTCCACTTCCTCGTTAAGGCCGGATTCCGCAACAGCTTCAGGAGCAGCGTGATCCATGAGCGGAGAGACCCGGTACAACTGCCATGAAAAGCCTATGCGGGAACGGACATAGTCGGAACCGACCGTGGATTCCCTGATGATATTTCCCCACTTGGTGTGCCTGTTGATCCAGTTCTCAATGGACTGGTCATAGTCGGCAAGAAACAGCTCCTTTTCCTTCAGGAAATCGTCACGGATGCAGATGAGTTCCTTGATGATATCCCCAGCCTTGTCTTCGGGAATAGCCCAGCCGGACATGAACCGGATGCCATGACGGTCGAGGAAGCTGAAGGCACGGGCCTTCAGCGTGCTGAATATTTTGAGGCTGTTCGGATCAGCGATGCGCTTGGAACCCAGAGAGGCCAAATCTTCCGGGGGAAGTTCCGCACCACCAAAATCTTCCAGCACCATCTTCTTGCGGGCCGACCACAGATTCACGTTGAGATTCAGAGCCAGAATGTTGTCGAGTACCTTGATGTCGGAAAGAATGGGCGTAGCCATAAAAGACTCCTTTAGTCGGTCAAAGGGTTCAAAAGCTCAATGTGATAGCCTTCAGAGAGTTTCTTCCATGAACGCTCCAGAAGTTCCTGCACGGGATTTCCATCCACACAGTCATCAGCCGGGATGGTCAGACTTCGGCCTGATCGTCCAGAGACTCCCCAGAACAGTTCTAGCGCATGAGAAGAGGCTTCCCCACGCCAGAAGCGTGAAGAAGCCCCATTTTTCAGAATCACTTGCGGAGGATGTGGAAGGCTGTCCAGAAAATCGGGTTGGTTTCCATGCCTTTGAGAATCGGGGCCAGACATTGCTCCAGCATATTCGCCGGAGCCTTCCTTACTCCCCCAGATGACAATCCATCGGGAAAATCCGCTGGAGAAGTTCATGGAGCATGGCGCGGGTAGGGCGCGATGCCCGAAAAGCCCAAAGCCCGATCCAATGCGTAGGACAGGGGCTGGATGCCCTGATGCGCCAACGGCTGAAACCGCAATGTCAGCTCCGCCCAACGAATCAGGGTTCGTGTGGAAAGCGTCACCTGGATGGTATCCGCATACGAATCGGAGCTACCAATAAACTGTTTCCTGATTTCATTGGCAAATTCCACCATGTTGCTGATGACAGGCTCAGGCAGTGTCGGATAGAGTTTCAGAAGCAGGTTCTTCTCGACAGCGGCGTCCGGGTAGTTGACCTCGCACAACATGAATCGATCAAGCCACGCAAGGTTCATCCTCCCGGTTCCCTGATACAGCCCGGTATCGTCCCCACCGCCGTTGGTGTTGCCTGTGCAGGCGATACAGAACATCTCGTGCGGATGAATGACCTCACCACCGTTTTCCGGCAGGCACAAGGGCGCACCTTCCAGAACGCCGTTGAGTCTCACAGCGACCTCCGGTGAGAGCAAATCCACTTCGTTGATGAGCATCCCCCCGTAGCGCATCGCCAAAGCCAGAGGGCCATACTCGTAGCGCATACTCCCTTCATGCAGGGAAATATGACCGCACAGGTCAGCAAACTCCAACCGACCGTGCCCCGTCACCTCAAACACAGGATAGTTCAGACGAGCGGCAAGCTGTTTGATGAGGCTTGTCTTTCCAGAGCCAGTAGGCCCGTACAGATACAGCGGATCAAGTTTGTTCATGAACCAGACGGCGGCATCCCGTGCCGATTCGTGAAAGCTGTAATGCGGATCAATCGCAGGGGTATACAGACAGGGATTCTGATAGCCCCAAATCTTGTTGCCAGTCGGTACGCCACTGAAAACAAGTCCGGCATCTATTTCTGTTGGCGTGAGGGCTTCCAGTTCCTGAATGGTCTGTGATTCCATGACAATGCTCCTTTCAAAGGGTTCAAAAACAGAAAATCCCGACCTCTCCGAAGAGAAACCGGGATTATGTTTTCCTATGTATGGAAGGTTACTTGGCTACTTGAATGAGCCTATAACCTTGCAATGAGCCTATAACCTTGCGTTGAATTATCCAAAATTGTGGCTTTATCCGCCAATGCAATGGCTTTGGGCAAATTTTCCAAGCTTCGTACAAACCTACGGATAACATCTTCATAAGGAACAGAATGTCCGCCACGAGCGGCCCGCGAAGCGACTCGTGCCCACGCCAGGTCTGAAGATTCAAGCCCTATGTAAACCAATTCGATGGAATATCCCTTTTTCTTGGCCTCACTCATCAAAGTGAAATCAAAATGTGAAGTCAAAGTAGATTCACGAGCAAAGGATACGCCATTTTCCAGAAAAAGGCGGGCCATTTTTGCAGCAGCTTTTCCAGCGGCAATCGGGGACAACCCATCAGCCGCAAGTTTATCCGGATCAATGACCAACAGATTTTCCATTGTTGCTATGGTACGAGTATAGGTGCTCTTCCCCGCACCATTTGGGCCACAGATGCAAATCAATCGTGGTTGCATGGCTTCATCTGATTCTGAATATAAGGTGGAATAACATCCTGTGTTATTTCAATATGCCCATCAGGATATTCCAAAATATTCCTGCCAAGCTCATCCCGATAGTTTAATGGAACCCCTTTTTTGAGTTCCTCAGCCAAAATGAGATGCTGATTTCGTATGGCGACGGCAGTCATTTCCTCTAGTGAAAGTGGCATAACAACTCCCTGATATTTTTTGGTAATGTATAGTTTATCCAAGTACACAGTCAAGAGTTTCAGCCGTTTTATACCTCAACCGCATACAGCCTCTCAAAGGGTTCCCCCTGTTTCTCGCACTTCGCCATAAACGTCTGGGCATTCTGTTCCCCAAGTAGGGTTTGAAGCTCTTCAGTCAAACGTTTTCGATCCACTGCCACTCTCCCGTTCTGTGGAATTACCCGGAACGCATGGTTTCCTGTGTTGATCCATTCTCCTCTCACCGTATGGGAAAGCTGGTAGGCGACTTTCAAGCGGGATTCCAGCTCTCCGATCTCCTCCTCAAGGGATTTTTTCTGTGCTTTCAGATTGATAAACTGTGCGAGGGTATCCTCCCACTCAGGATGCGAGGAACCTTTGAAGCGAGGGCAATCTTCTTTCCAGAAACACGACGGACACAGAGGAGCAAGTCCCTGTGCCGTTCGAATTGCGTTCAGATTCAGCCTGTTTTCTTTCAGGTCATTCATCGCCTCCCAGAATTCTGAAGCCATATCCAGACACCGGGCAACATCCGTATCTTCAGGGAGAAACGGCCCAAAGGCTTTTGCATCGCACATGGACAGGCAGATAATCCATCCCTGTATGTCGCAAGCTGAAGCATCGGGAAGGGATACCCCAAGGCATTCGTTACAGATTTCAGGGAATGTCCTGTGATGGAGGACTTCCCCGGTGTCCAGTACCAAGTTGAAAACCGGATGGTTCCAGTAGGCTTTGAGCAATGCCGTCTGCCCGCCGATCTGCATGGCGTAGCTCTCGGAAAGCGTTGTCGGCAGCCTTGCGGTGGATTTGACTTCCAGAATTCGTACAGTCGGATGTGGCTGACCAGTCACCAGCGTGAAATCCAGATGGGCCTTGATCGGGATGTTTCCATGCCTGAACCCGATTTCCAGTTGAGAAAGGGGAGACAGACCATATCCCATAAGAGCCTGATGGACGCCCGTCTCGAACCAATGACCTCTGTGAAAGGTTATCCGGCGTTTGAGAGCATCATCAGTGCTCCTATATTCAGGCGTGAAGAGCTTGGCAGCCAGTGCCGCCCGTGGGCAGTCCAGCATCCTGGCAATGTCGGACAGTCCGACATATCGGGAACGGTCGCCAAGCCGGATCGCCGTTTGGCGTTCCAATCCACAGCGGAGGATTTCCAATAACCCTTCCGCTCCCGTATTTCTATTCGTTTCGTCCATCCGTTTCCCCCTGTCATGAGAACCAAAATGGAAAGAGCCGCCCCATCAAGGACGGCCCTTTCCCCTATGCGGCATACTTCCACCAGATTTTTCGTTGCGGGTTCCAGTGAAACCCCGCTGCCGAAAGCTGTTCCTTTTTCTCCGCCGTGTTTCCCGTGGCGAGAATGCACTTCCGACCGTCCTGTGCCGGTACGATTTGGTATGAAATTCCATCCAGATGAGGCAATTTTGAAAGTCCGCCTGACGTTCGATTTGAGGCGGGTGAAATCTTTTTTGCTTGTCCTGAATCATCCTGAGTCGTTTTGCCCCTCTGTGGAGCGGTTACGGCGTTTTTCTGTCTCTGAGGGCGGTTGAGCTTGTCTGAGTTGAACTCTCCGTCAGTATCTTCCTCCGTGACGATGCCAAGCATGGCGGAAAGCGCATACCTGCGCATATAAGTCATGCTGATCCCTACCCCCTGGGGATCGGCCTTGGGCAGAGGAACCACCGCAAGGCTCGACTGCCATTGTCCCGATTCCGCATGAGTGAGTTTCGTGACCAACCCGAGATATCCCGGTTCGGCAGGAACGGGATACTGACAGAGCCAGATGCCGTTGGAAAGCAAGGCGTCACGACACGAGTCCATGACGCTGTTCAAGGTAGCGTACTTGCTCTTGGTGAACGGGTTGTTGGCATCCTTGGTTGCTGGTTGAAGCTGACGTTGGACGTTGATGAGGGCCTTGGCGAGTTCAGTGGTATCCTGTGAATTGTAGTTGTGCATGGTTCCTCCGGTAAAAAAATACTCCCTCCAGAACTACTGGAGAGAGTATTTTAAAGAGATTCTTCCCTTATTATCTGGAATGTAATATATATTTATTTATATATGAACAACAATCAAAAAAATAATCAGTTTTAATAATCAGATAGGATCATCTCACATATATCTTTCTGTAGTATAATTCAATTCTTCGACAATCCTTTTTCTGAGGTGCTCTGGTTCAAGCAGTGTAGCTTCTTTGCCATAGCTCAACACCCATTTGATCACTTCCATGTCAGATTGTGCTGTTATGGCTAGAATAATCGATCCATCAGGAAAGGCTTCTATTTTTTGTCCAGAACTCCAGTGTCGTTCACAGATATAATCTGAAGCGGGAAGAATGAATTTGATGCGAACTTGAAATGGAATCTTTTCTGACACTATTCCGAATACATCCCCCTGAGCAAGAGAAAAAGCTTGAGTATCTTGTTCATGGAGCACCAGCCGTGTTGGACAGGTTTCAAGAATACGGTGCAGGGCCAATGTCATTACGCCAAGTATTTGTTTTCCCTTTTTAGCTATTTTCCAACCTTTTAGATAAAGACCTTCACGATAAACTAAAATGCAACCCGGTACAAAGGAATGTATTTTAGGATAAGATGGCGAGCGAGGCCAATATAAAATATCCAATACACGTCGTTCGTCACAGGCAGAAAGAATATCTTCCAGTATTTCTTCATGGGGAGTATAGTCTATACTCCCCTTTGTAAAATATAACTCAGAAGATTTAACATGATTTTTTCCATACCCAAACAACGACGCTACTTTATTAGTCGCTTGTTCCAATAAAAATTGGTGTTCACGTGGCAAAATCCGACTAACAAATTCCTTGCATAACAGTAGCTGATTGTATTCAGCTACTGTCATAGACAAAGGAGTAGGCAGGTTATTGATTTCAGCTTGATACCAATTTTGTCTCTCTGAAGTCCATTTTTTAATTTTGCATGTGCCTGTAGACTCTATTTCTTCAATCAACCTTAGTATTGTTTGCCGTGAACAGTTTAATTTTTCTGCAAGTTGTTTTAATGAATACGCTTTCTGGGTAAATAGCAATATACCAAAAAGCGAAAGAGCTTTTTTAGATGCTGTTGACAATTGATCGATTTTACTGGACATATATAATAAAATTATTTATTAAAATTCCAGTATGCAAATACTTCTTCTACTTTTCCTTCCAACGTATTATTTTTATCAATAAAAAGATTGCCACCAGTAATAAAAAAGCTATGATGGCTATCAGCAAATGGTATTTCAATTTTCTTCATGTTTTTTAGATCATTTGTACACAATATAAATTTTTCTTTTTGGAATAAGATGATATGTTCCTTTTCAAAAAAATACACTTGATAAGGATCATAGTCAAAATCTAGTTCAAAAGAAGACCATTCCCTACCATTTTCAGAATAATATATGTTACCAAATGCAATCATATTAAATCTATTATCATTCCAAAAAATCTTTTTAACATCTTTTATTTCATCAACTTTTTTCCATTCCTTCCCTCCGTCTGAAAAAATAATATATCCTTTAGATGTACTAATAACAAATTTACCATCATGTATACAACATTGACTTATTTCATGTTTATAAAAATCATCATTTGTTTTAAAATTATATAAAATATTAAACGTAATTAAATCATCAGATATAATTATTAATGGATTTCTATAAGTAGAACTAACGCTTTTATCAAAAAGAAATCCACTTTTTGTATATGTATATTCAATTGGATAAGTGCATATAAAATACCATTTGCCATTATCATAAATAATGTTTTCGATATCTATATCACGATCACAGCATGATTCAAAATTAATAGAATTAAAATTTTCACCATCATATGAAAATTTTTTATCTTTATAGCAGAACCATATATCATTGATATGATGCATGTCATAAGTATCTATAGAACTATACAATGAAAAATTATCAAAGTCTTTTGTTGTATAAAAAGATATTTTACGTTTTGTGAACCATCCTCCACCATAGCCAGTAACAAAAATTATTTTGTTATTATGGTATAATACATTATTTAAGTAATTGTGCTCCATAAAATCAGGTGTTCCTGTTTTTGGGGTAGTGCGGATTTTCCACTCTGGTTCACCCCACTTCATTACGTCAACAAATTGATTCTCTTTTTGAACACTAGGTATATCATCTGCTTTATCACTATCAATGCATTCAATGTCAGTTTGCTCTATACATTCTTCTTTTATTTCTTCTTGAACAAAATCTTCTATAAGCAATTGATTGGTAAGTTTTAATCCAACCAGCATTTCAGCAGCAATATCAGATAATGGCAACTGACAGTCCAAATCGACATTTAGTTTTGATATGGTACGTGCAAGCAGGCGTTTTAACGCCGCTTCGGGCGATATGGACAGCTCATCACTCAATGCTTCGATAACTTCTGATTTATCAGTATATTGAGTATAAATGCCATTGAGTGTGGTAAAAACTTGTGAGGAAACATTCTCTATCGCAAAATATCCAAAATCACCCTTGTCGCTCGGAAGATGAGCGATGAGGAGTTCCCGGTATGTATCAAACCCCTGTTTCTTGATCTCTTCAACAAGAGTATCCATAAACATATTCATGGAAATCTGCTCTTTGGGGTTCAGCCCAACTGTTCGAAGAGCCTTTCGCATGAACAGCATGTCGTTATAATTCCACCCGTCACTCTTGTATCCGTAAAAATCATCGATGATTTTAAGCAGTCGCAGATACGGCGTAGGGTAGTTTACATCATAGTCGCGATCCTCGAGAGTAAGGAGCCAGCCTTGGAGATTCTGCGATATTTCAAGTTGATCCACCCGCTTTTCCAAATCTTGAAAGCGTTGAAGCGTCCGTTCCGCCAGAAGCCCTACGAGATTTCGCGTCTCTTCTTCTTTGATCGCAAGGGTGACCAAATTGTTCTTCAGGGCAAGAAGAGAATGGGCGGTCATCATCTGCTGTTCTTGCAGCATGTTGATATAACGGAGAGATGCCTTTTGCATTTGGATCAGGTCAGCGGTATTGGCTCGCTCCATTGCTCCGGTTTGCCCGGAAAGCTGATTCCAGCATCGCTTGAAGAATCCCTGATTTCGGATTTGGCCAAGCCGCTCTTCAGTGCAAGATAAGAGGCGGGTACAATCAAGGGCAAGCTGTTCCGCTTCCGCACTCTTGCTTCGTGCCCACGCCATTTTACTTTCAAGCATCCCATCTATGGATTGAATTTCTTTCTCCGTCAGTGCAAGCATGTTACTCTCCTTATATTTTTTCTATAGTTGCTCGTGCGCGTTCTCCGGCCTCATCAATTCTTGAAAATTGCTGAGAGAGAAGGCTTTCCAAAATATTTTCGTGCTCAATAACCTTAGTGAACAAAATTTGGCATCCCAGGATATTTTGGGATATCCGTTGCAGCTCCCCGATGGCAGTTCTCAAATCTTCCGTATTTTGGAGCAGCTCTCTGTAAGGACGTTCAATATGGTTCTCAATGGCACATTGCATGGCAAGGCCAGCAATCAAGCCACCGGCTATGCCGCCAAGGAGCGGAACCATGAAGGATGACGAAAATCCCAGTGCCGTGACAGCACTTTCCGCTGCGATGGCCCCTAACGTTCCTCCGACAACGCCAGATGAGGTGTTCAGCACGTTTTTGCCTTGTCTTTCAAAGAACTCCTCACGGCTGATATTGCCCAATCCCAGGGAAACCATGTCCTTCACCGCATCAATGGCGCATACGACCCCTACGGCAACGGCATTCGTTTTTGCGAGGGACTTGAGACCTTGTTTGGACAGCGTATCAATGAGCACCTTTTCAGAACCGTAGCGAACAAGAAGGCTTTGAGCGCCGACAACAGAACCGGCTTTGACGGCACTGTCCGCGGCGGAAGAAGCCGTCTCCACTAAAATTTCGACAACAGCCTCTTCCTCAGAGAGCTTTCCCTCTCGAACCATTTGGATATACCGGACAACATTGAGAGTTCCGCAGACAACAGCTGACATTGCAGCCGCTCCAGCGGCGGCTTTACCCATCTGCTGTAGAGTGGAAGCGGTCTTGTAGCGCGATTCCATTTGATCCACTTTGGATATATCGCCTTCACCCATGCGCGTCGCTTCCTCTTTGGATAATTCCGAAGAAGAGACTCCCTCATGCTCCAGTCTGCTGTTCGCCTTTTGCGCTGTTTGCTTATAGGCTTCTGTCTGAAGAGGATCTCCTCCACGAGCATCATTGCCTTGGGCTGCTGCTTCCGCATGTTCTTTGATACTGACGCTGCCGTCCTTCGGTGTGACCTGTTCACTGGGGGCTAGATACGTATCCGCCTCACCGTACTTCACCTTCCCGTCCTTTACCTGAGAGAACCCTGTTTCCCCTCGTCCGGCAGTTGTTTCCGCATTGGCTCCATATTTGGATTGAGCGATATGAACGCTCTCGCCTCCTTTGGTGATGGCGATATCGGCTACACCATCGTTTCCAGCACGATTCAACTGGTTCCATTCGGGCTTGTACTGATCGGTGATGGCCTGCAAATCCTTATCCTTAAGGATGGCATCGAGATTAAAAGACTCGGCATGGAACTCCTCCGCAATGAATCCTCCTTTCTGGGAAGGCAGTTGCGAAGTATCGAGGCGACATTGGATGTGGGTTCGACTCCGAAGAGTGGCTTCTATCATCTTGGCCATCTGCTGCTTTGCCGCATGGGAAAAAACAGGGGCCGTGGACACAGTCTGTTCAAAAATCTTCCCAACTTCCTCGTCCTTAGAAAATTTGCTCTGCATAAGTCTCGTCTCCTGAGAATGAATACAACGATGCCCATAGACTAAAGGAAGATCTTTCCAGACGCCGGAAAGATGGAAAGAATTTTTTGAACACAACAGGTTTGTTCCGCGTGACCACTAAAAAGTATCCAATATATCCTTGAGCCAACTCACACGCCGTGCCGTCATTTCGAGCCTCCAGCCTGTCGTGATAAGGCTAGCGGAAGTTCCTCCAAGGACAGACATCATCGTGTCGCATGAACCTTCCCGATATTTGAGCCAAGCCCTTTGGGAATTACGCAACAAGGTCTTTTGCTTCTCATCCATTGCCTGCATTGTTTTTTTGTACGTGGCGTTAAGAAGAGCTTCTATGCGTTCATCTTCCGCAGTCAGGCAATCCTTCATTTCAACGGTGACACCACCGCTTTTCTCCATGCATTGGGCATATTCCGCACTGAGCAGGGAATCTTGTGCGGAAGCGTTTTCTTTAGAATGCGGTTCTATGACATGCCCGCTCTTGTACACTTCCATCCGTGAACATTCTTCACCATATACATTCCAGAATTGTTGAACATCGTAATTCACTGAAACCCGGTTGCCCTCCTTTCCTAACTCCCGATCAAGCCGATCCGGATCGGCGATCATGAAAACGGATTCCCCGGAATCAAGCTGAAATGCGCCGTAACACATATCTCCACACTGTGAGCCCTTGTAGACTCCAGTGAGAGTTCCGCTATCCAGCACTTTGGAGGGACATAGTGTCTGTGAATCTGCATGGACATTGTGCGCGAGGCAGAGCAGCACAAGAAAAGGCCCTATCCATTTGAGAGTCCTCATACATCCTCCTGCGATTGTTTTAACTAGTCGGGTTTATTGGATTCTATCCAGCATAATACCAAGTAGTTTTTGTAAAATTTTCTTAATGGATATATAAGGCGTAGCCTTTTTAATCGTCTAGCTTTTTTTAATGCTTCCGTCAAATATGAAAAGATGGAAGAATTAAAACACATACTTGCGAGAATATTCCGTGAATACCGCAGACAATCGGGATATTCCCAATGGAAACTATCTATTCTTGCCGAGATCCATCCTCGAAGTATCCAAAAGATCGAAGGGGGAGAGCTCCAGCCGGGGGTAATGCTTGCAGTACGGCTTGTCTCCGCAATGGGGAGCAATGTCGGCTTCTTTTTTGCCGATTTAGCTAAAGAAGCTGGTCTGATACGCCAAGAGATCATGCCCCGAGTATGGCAAGAAGTAGAAGAGGAAGAGACATGGAGGGAGTGTAAGTGCCTATTTGGACCATTTTTCAGACAAATCCGTATCGCCAATCGGATCACACAACAGACTATCAGTGAAGCAACAGGTTATACGCTCCGAAATATCCTTAACACTGAGAAGGGCCGTCAAGAGCCAGCCGTTATGACCGCTCTGAGTATGGTGGCTACGACAGGAGTGGATATAGGTATATTTTTTAATAGATTAGCCGAACTTCAGGGAAAAATTGTGAAAAAATAAAAAATCGTCAGATTATGACGAATTGGCGGCTTGATTTTAGAGTGACTGACAATTTTCAACGTTAGGAATAGACGCGCCACTAGCCTTGCAGCGTCTCTCCCAGAAAACTATATTCTTCATCTCTTTGTGGCGTTTGCGCTAAAGAACTTTGCAGATCAGCGGGATATTCTTTTTAAATCCCCATTTTTCACGGTACTGAACGGCATCAAGGCCGAGGTTGGCAAGAAGCTTGCGTCAATATCTTAAAGTTCTTCCCACATTCCAGGAACGTGAGGGCCTTTTTTTGGGTGCTCTTACACGGATCGCTGAATGCGTTTTCCACTTCATAGAATTCGCCGACGTCAGGCGCAAAGGCCGAAACATTTTCAAGTCTAGCAATGAGTTTTTTGACCATCACCATGAGTTCTTCTTCACTCATCACACGGACACTGGCCTGAGCACGAACAATCGCTAACGACTCCTTACGATAATCACTCATAGCCTTTTCTCCTTTTTTTTGCTGACTCCTCTCGCTACATTTCGACTGGCTCTACCCTATGTTGTGGCGTTTAGACAACATTCAGCAGGTAAAAAGCATGTTGGGAAGAATGACTGTTGCCTCGGTAGCAACCATGTGTTTCAATTAGCTGAAATAAAGTGGGGAAGTATGCCAACACGGTTTCCGGCTATAAAGGTGATACGCAAGAGCGGCAAAGAATGCTTTCAAGGGATGGAAGGTGAACGCACCCTCAAGGATTTTTGGGCCTGGGCCTTTTCGGATTTGGTGAGCAATACGGAGCGCGGCAAGCTGGCGGAATACATCGTCGCGACTGCGATGGGCTGTGATGGGGGAACCAGCCCC
>ERZ781275.1299-NODE-1299-length-17876-cov-7.192918_pt1 | contig 17876 bp, 14 predicted proteins | sample MGYA00375853_ERZ781275 | MGnify/ENA primary metagenome ERZ781275 (study PRJEB29790, sample SAMN03653691) | human gut metagenome | host: Homo sapiens | place: USA: Dallas, Texas | collected 2012-07-23 | study: EMG produced TPA metagenomics assembly of the Gut...
CGGAGCATCATTGTATCCGAACGGTCATCAAGCGTCGAAATCGAGGTATGAAGCGATTGACCAAACTGTATGACCGCCTTGCTCGACTTGGAGCTTTGCCCGGCGTTGAACCATCTGTGTAAGATATCCAAATTTGGACACCTTATAAAAAAAGGAAGTAATTTTCGATGTCGATGACATCTGAAAATACTCCCTTTTTGTCTTCCTGTTACAAAAAAGATATTTATTAAATCTCATATGTCCTACGCGCGATGCCCAGTTCTTCATTCGTTGGAATAACCCGAACACAGACAGCGGAATCTTCGGTAGAAATAACACCTTCTCCGTGGCAATCTTCATTCTTTTTCTCATCCATTCTGACGCCGATGGGCATCAGTTTTTCACACACCATGCGGCGGATGCGATCTGAATGCTCGCCAATTCCCGCTGTAAATACCAAATCGTCCAATCTACCTAAATCCAGATAAAACGCGCCGATGTAATGGACGATCCCTGTCACGAACACTTCCATGGCAAGTCTGGCCCGAATATTGCCGTTGTCAGCTGCTTCGATAACATAGCGCATGTCGTTGCTGACGCCGGAAATACCCAGAAGTCCTCCTTTTTTTTGGAAGCCTTCTTGAATTTCCTGTTCGCTTAGTCCCTGTCCTCGCAGAAAAGCGGCCATCCCACAGTCGATATCTCCGGTACGGTTTGCGTGAATCAAGCCGGATTCCAACGACATCCCAAAACTGGTATCCACACTTTTCCCATTCAGGATGGCACACACTGAACTGCTACCGCCCAAATGGCAGGAGATTGCGGCATACTCCGTTTTTTCTTTATTTAAAACATCCGCAATATATCCGTGGGAAGCGCTATGGTATCCCAGCCTCTGGACGCCGTATTTTTCGTACCATTCATATGGTACGCCAAAAATTTTTCGTTCCATAGGGATTTCTCGATGGAACGCCGTTTCAAAGGCTCCCACGAAACGCGCTTCTGGCAAAACTTCCCGCATCACTTCAATTGCTTTGATATACGCGGCATTGTGCAGCGGCGCCATGGGTAGCCACTCTTTCATTCCGTCTAGCACCGCTTCGTCGATTTCGTGAACACCGAAATGGCCCTTGGAAAGCGTCGCCTTAAATCCCACGCGTTCGATTTCTTCCACGCTGGAAAGCGCGGCTCGTGGACCTTCGGTCAACTCCTGAAGAAACCACTCGATACCAGTCTGGTAATCCGGAATATCCTGCCCGTCGAGGTCAACCCGCGCACCGGTGTGGTTATTATTGTAAGAGACGATAGCGTCCCGGCCCGAACCTACGCGTTCCACCGCACCTTGCGCAAAAACCTCACAAGCGGGCATCTCATACAACTTAAACTTCAGTGAAGTACTGCCGACATTGCAAACCAGAATTTTCATTTCAATCCAGCCCTCCAAGCAACTCCAAAATTTCCTGCATTTCTTTGTCGCCGGCGGCGGCGGGCCGCCAATCCACTTGCACTGTGCGATATCCTTGCTGTTCCAACGCCGTAGCAAACAGCCTGGGGCCTACATTGACGGTCACCAGCTCCGAATGGAATAGTTCCATGATCTTTTCACATTCCATGTTCGTCCATCTCCTTCTTTTGACGAATAATCTCCCCAGCCAGCGCCGATGCTCGCTCATTGGTCCTACACAGCAACACACCAGACTCCCGCAGCTTTTGGCACTGCTCGTCCAGATTTTGCAGATCGGCGTTTGTGCCCAGCACGGAAGCAACAAAAATCAGATGTCGGCCTCGGGCCTGCGCCTGTTCCTGTGCGACACGGATATCCGCCAGAGCGTAACCCGCCGGATCCATATGGCCCGGCGGCGTCAGAATAAAATCAAGCAAAATCACTGCGGTTTCCGGGTCAGCCGCTTCCCGTAGGATGGCCGGCTGGCGAACACCCGGATCAATGGCCGGATGTGGTCTGCCCAGTGTAAACTCCTCTTCTCCGTAGTCGATGCAGGTATTCTCCACGCTTACATGAGAATCGAGCAATCTCCAATCCTCTTTCAGTGGACTATTGGAATAAATTGGGCCAACTTTCTCAGCAAGCGTCTGCATCGCTTCATCCATATACGTCCCGCCGCTGAACGCGCCGCGCACGTATTTCTGCTCTTTGCCCAGCATCTTTACAGCCTCTGCTGCACGGTCTGACAGTTCCTCATCGCTTTCCAGCGGGTATTCCTTGCTAATCAGATTCAGGCATTTCTGCGCGCAGTCATCCAGGTTTTCCGCCCAAACAGCACCTGCGCTTTCAATCAGTTCTCGTTCACACCCCATGAAGAACACGACTACCGGCTTGCGACACTCTGAAATGCGGTTTAGAACTTTGGGTAATACCTCATCTCCTGGACGGCGGGAAATCAGCGCGATGTATTTGGTATCCATATCCGCCTCCAGCGCGTCAATACCCATCAGCATCATGATCCCACCCACGGGGTTTTTCAAATCGTTGCCCCCTGTGCCGATGGTCTGGCTCACGCCTGTCCCGGCCGCATGCAAAATCGCAGCAACATGCTGGATACCCGTACCGGAAGCACCGCAGATTCCAAATGGACCTCGGGCATTGATACTTGCCAGAACCAGCGCTGCACCATTGATATTGGCCACACCGCAGTCCGGCCCCATGCACAAAAGCCCCTTTTCCCGCGCAAGTTCTTTCATCTCGCGTTCGTCCTCCAATGGCACGTTATTGGAAAACACCACACAGTGCAGCCCCATGTTCAGAGCCTTTTTCACCTCGGAAAGCGCATATTCTCCCGGTACCGCTATGGAACACATGTTGGCCTCCGGATGAGCCTGTACAGCCGTGCGCACACTGGAGAAACTCTCTCCGTTCGATTGCTCCGCACCACCCTGTTGAGCCGCCGCATCCTCCGTAACCGCAGCCGCAGCCTGACGGAACGCCTCTTCAGATTCTGCCCTTGCAACAATCACATAGTCGTTGTCGCCGCATCCGTCGATTTCCTCTGTCATCAAGCCGATCTCTGCCAGAATATCCTTGAACGAAGCCGTGGCCATGCCGACGTATCCGACGTCGACACCGGGCTGCTCATTTAATACGGATGAACTGAACAGTGTTTCCAGAGAATCAATATATTTTCCTTTTTTAATCTGTGCATATACCTTCATGCTCCCTGCTCCTTTCACTGCTGCTTGCGCAGCGCTTCGTCCCGGATGCCGCGCAGTGCTTCCCGAAAGCACTCCAGCGGTAGCTCGGCCGCCCCCGCGCCAGCTTGCCCGCCTGTCTTCAGCGCGGAACCGCCGTGACTGATGGGCAAAATATTGTATCCTACAACCTTGCGCGCGTCGATCCCCACAGGGAATCCGCGGTATTCATCCCAAGGAATGGGAGCGAATGTGTGCTCACCCAGTGAAACCGCACGAGCCTTTTCCGTACGCTCTTTTGCCTCGACAAAGGTTGCTCCAGTAAAGCGCGCATAAGCCGGACCCGCGATGGAGGACATCCCGCCCAGACCGTATACCTCCGTTACACAACTGTCGCCCAGATATCCCAAAAGATCTTCTTCCGTATAGGATGGTTTCAGCAGCATCCCATGAATGACAGGGGCAGGCGCAGTGTACCATCGGTTTCCCGTTCCAGAGAGTTGAATACCGAATTCCACGCCGTTTCCACCCATACCTGCCATCACAGTGGAAAGGGGAATCTCTTTCGCTTTCACAGTAAGCGCCTCCACACCTGCCATCATCACATGCAAAAAGAAACGGTCATTACCCGCCAGAAAGCGAACCATATCGTTTTTTTTCGGATGCTCCACGTCCATAAAATGTGGGATGATTTGCAGTGCCAGATACATGGAAGCTGCAGGCTGCCGGTTGTGATTCTCGTCTCCCATTCCCGCGGTTTTGGCCAACACAGTCACTAGGTCGATACCTCCGGATGCCCGCACAGCCTGTCCCAACGCTGGTCCAAACTCGTCCCGCATCCAACACAAATCCTGTTCTACTTCGCCATCATACAACCCCCAACGCAACACCTTCGGGTTGGCGCCTGGATGAATGGGTGCATAGCCTTTTCCGCCATACACCGTGTCTTCGGCCACGATTACAGGCATACTGGCCGACACCACCATACAGGCGGCACATCCGCAGGCGTAGTCCTGCGCGGGCTTGATTTTGATGCGTCCATCCAGTACCATTTGCCATGCCTCATCCAGAGAGACCGCCAGCTTTTCATGTACGGCAGCGCCGCAGATGGACGTGCGGATGGGCTGCGTGATTTTTTCAGCAGGCAGAGGAGGTCCGGCAACCAAAATGCTTTCCCGCGTCATACCCGGAATCGCCTCCAGCGCCGGGCGCACATCCTTCCATACCGGACGGCCGTTCAAAAGAATATCCATTACCTTTTGATTTGCTTCGTTTACACGCTGTTCAATTGTCATTCAATTCAACCTTTCTTTTGAATATAGATAGTTAGATAGAGCGGTAGCTTTTCTCACGGCCGGGGTTGCCGGCTGGAGCTTTCCAGCATAGTTTTCATGGCGCAAAGCCGTCGCTGGATGACCCGGCTGACAAAAGCGTTATCCGACTCCGCGTCAAAGCCGTGGTACGACCCGGATACTTCATTCAATTGTACCGTTATGCCCGCAGCGGTCAGTGCCTCGGCATAGCTTACAGCTTCATCGTGTAAAATGTCGATTTCCTGCGGTTCGATGTAAGCGGGCGGAAGGCCCGCCAACGCGCTGTAATCCGTGCGCAAAGGCACGAGCGGCGCAGCGGGTGAAGTAATGTCGCGCAGGTATTCCCGCCACATCTGTTCGTTGGAGCTACGAGGCCATGCGACATCTACAGACTGCTCCATCGAGGCATATCGGCCGCAGCGGTCGTCCAGCACCGGATAAATCAGAAGTTGGCCGACGGGCCGCACGTCGCATTCGGCCAGGAGTTGCTGCGCCATTCCTGCTGCCAGCGCGCCGCCGGCGCTCTCGCCGTACAAAAGAATTTTGGTGGCATCAAGTCTCAATACCTCTGCCCGCACTATCATCTGCCGCCACACAGCCAGGCAATCGTCAAATGCCGCAGGTGCAGGATGCTCCGGCAGCAGGCGGTATTCGGGCAAAAATATCCGCATGTGCAGTGCAGCGGCGTACTTCGCAGCCAGCCGTAGCGCCGGCACCTGTAGTGGTAGGAAAAAGCCGCCGCCGTGGCAATACAGCATTCCTGGCAAACTCCGCGTTTCCTCGCCTTCCGGTTCCATGACAAAGCACCAAATTTGTCTGCCGTTTCCATTATCTACCGACAAACTGCGGAGTCTTAATCCCTCAGGGGGGTGATATGCGCGCGTATCTTTTTTCATATTGTCTGCCATCATCCGAAGCATCGGTTTCAGCGCAGGATTACCAAAATCGATGCGACCCAATGGTCCAGGTCCTTTTAATCCCGGTGCATATGCTTGTTTCGTAAAACTCTTCCTCTCCTTCGCGTGTTCATCCAATCGACCGCAGGTATTCATCCATAGCCCGAGCCACTTCTTTGGAATATTTTACTGCTTCCACTACTGTGCGTGTCCCTAACACTACATCACCGCTTGCGAAAACACCAGGGCGACTTGTGCTGCCATGCGCGTCTGGGACCAAGAACCCACGGCCTGTTATATTCAAGCCCGTGGTCGTGCTGATGATTTTATCTTTTTGCCCTTGGTTCACAGGAATTCCGCATCGAAGCACACCGCCGATTTTATCTCGGCTTTCAAAAAACGTCACCTCTTACCCTTTTTTCCCGCCAACAATACCACAATCGTAATGCCGGCCGGGCCGTTTCCAATGATGGCGACCTGTCTGTTTTACTTTCTCCACGCTTTTGACAAGGCCTGTCCAGACATGAAGCGGAGATATCGTTCTCACTGCTGGAAATGTGTATCGGTTCGCCCTTGCTGCCCAGCACACAATGTCTCTCGTATTGTCTTTCATGGCCACACACCAGCGAACTCACCACACTCAAAGGGTTATTTTCAAACAGCAGCCGCTCCGCCTGCTCCGGCTGGCTGTTTAAAAACAAATGGATCATATCCGGGATCGCGTTTGAATGGGGCAGCCTTTACGGCGTTGGGACACCTTGTAGTTCAAACACCGGCGCGCCTCATTTACAACGTGAATCGCTATATTGGGGAGTTCTTTTCTCTATCGCATTTGTCTTTACTCTAAAAATTCCAATCAGCAGTAGCAAAAAAACAACCGCAGCCATACACAAAAATGTGACGTTTAGGCCTGCTATCATGGCGTCGGCTTGCTTCTGATCGGCGTAAAAGGCGGAGGCAAAAGTTAAAATTCCCACGAACACGGCCGAACCAATGGCGCCGGAGATCGTGCGCAACGAGGTAAGAAGCGCCGTACCGTGAGCGGTGCGCCCGTTGGAAAGGCAGCTTGTCCCCCATGTGACCAGCGGCATCATTAGGCATCCAATGGCAACATTTCGTAGGACATTTAAAAGTGCGGCCACCAAAACAGGGGTTTGGGCCGTTATCCAAAGCATGCCTAGACAACCGGCAAACAGGCAGCCTGCACCGGCTATGAATAAGACCCGGATGCCAAGCCGGTCATAAATCCGCCCAACAAACGGGCTGATTGCCGCCATTGCCAGAGAGCCCGGAAGCACAATCAGCCCGGAAGCTGTTGCGGAAAGGCCCAAAATAGATTGCGCGTACAAAGGCATGATGACCGATGAGCCCATCATAACGAAATACAGTAGCATACTGCCCAGCACGCTGAGGGCATAACTGCGACTTTTCAGCACTCGGACATTTAAAAACGGCTCGTCAAGCCGCAGTTGGCGGTAGGTAAAAAGGATGGCGGCAATAACGCCCGTCAGCAACGTGAAAAACACTCGAATGCTGAAAAAAGAAGAAGCGCCAATGTTGCCGACGCCCAGCGTGACTCCAGTGAAGGCAAGCGCACTCAGCAGAAAAGATAATGCGTCAAACCTTTTGGGCGCTGTCTCCAAAATATTTTCAAATACGGCAAGCGCCCAACCCAGAGCCGCAGCCATAACGGCAAGAGACAAAACAAAAATAGCTCGCCAGCTGAAGCAATCCACGATTATGCCCGCCAGCGTCGGCGCAATGACCGGCGCGGCTCCCACGGAAAGGCCGTACCAGCCCATAGCCGATCCGCGGTTTTCCGCAGGAAACATGGAGAGAATCAATACCTGGGACATGGCGGTCAGTATGCCGTTACCGCCAGCCTGCAAAATCCGCGCCAGCATCATAACAGAAAAATTCGGCGCGATAACACAAACAACCAAACCACTGATGGAAAGAAGCAATCCCGCCAGATACAACCGCCTCGTCGGAAATCGGGTAATCAAAAAGGCAGTTAACGGCATCATAACGCCCATAGCCAATGAGTATCCGCTGGTAAGCCATTGCCCTGTTGTAACGCTGATCTTTAAATCCGCCACAATTGCAGGAAGTGCGGCTGTAAGAGCCGTCGAGAGCATGGATGAAGCGATACAGCTGATAACGATATTCAAGAAAATCAGCAGGCGCTTTCTTTCGGTAATGTTTTTTTGTGTACTCATATTGATTCCTATCCTGTATTTTTAATTTGTGCAGTGAAGGGATTACCACTCTTTCGGAATTTGATTCAGCGCCGCATTCAGTTCCTTGACCATAGCAGGAGTGATCGCCTTACTGGCCTGCTTCAAGGTTTTTTCCAATGTCGATCGGTCCATTACCCGCTGGACAGCCTCCGGAATCGTGATGTTATGGGCTACATCTCCATGAGCTTTCCGCGCGCTCGCCATGATATCTGCCAACAGCTTTGCCGCCCGGGAATCCTTTTTAATATCAGCCATGGTATCCATAATAGAATAATAGCCCTCCCGCAGCATTTCCTCGGGCTTATCGAACCAGTTTACCACGGGGCCGCCGTTCGCGAAATAATCCGGGTTGGGCGTTTCTGCCTTGCGGATGACAATGGAATCCGTCAGCGTCCCACAGCAAGCCTCAATGATGTGCTGCCCAGAGATCGGCACATTGAATTTGAACACCTTGTTGCCGTCCTGCGCCGCAAACTCCTTACCGTCCACCCGAAGCGTCACGTTCGGTTGATTGGAGTACACTTTTACTTCCGTAACCTCCTCCGGTCGGTCGATATAGCGGCGCCCGCACAGATGCACAAACGGTTCTTGAGAAAGGTATGCCTTGTAGATATAAAATGCGTCTTTTTTCGTCTTGCGGTCAAAGGTGACAAGCCCCTTCTGGTTTTGGCCGGGCTTCCCACCCTCGCTACGGCCGTCAGCGCCGAAATCAAACATATTCCAACAGTGCATGGCCCAAATATACGGTCTCTCGCGCCACATCTTCAGCATGTGCTCATGGTACAGCGCTTGATAAGGCTCGCTCCAGTCGCCTTTTTCCGGATTTTCGCTCTGGTAGGCAGGATTTGCGTCTGCACCATACTCGGAAAGGCCGATTACCGCCTCAGGATGAGCCGCATGAAACTCATCAAACCAAATATCATTGTCCTCTTTCTCGGCAAGGTACCATCCATAATAAAGGTTGTAGCTGCGTATGTCAGCGAACATTACAAATGGGTCGTTCATATCCAGCATGAAGGCATGAGCCATCACCGTGGGCCGCGTGCCGTCCAGCTGATGACACAACTCATTCAGCAGGCGGTGGTTTTCCCTCATATCTTCGCTTACACCGCCCGCAGCCGTGATCTCATTTGAAAGCCCCCAGCAAACGATGGACGGATGATTATAGTTTTGTACGATGAGCTCCGTCATCTGGGAAAGCGTGTTTTCTCTCGCTTCCGGCATATGCTCCGTAATGTACGGAATCTCCGCCCACACAATCAAGCCGTATCTGTCGCATAAGTCGTAGAAATACTGGTCGTGTTGGTAGTGGGCCAGACGCACGGTATTGGCCCCCATTTCCCGCAGCAAAGCCATGTCTTCATTGTGCTCCTGCTTCGTCAACGCGTTGCCTATGCCCTGCCGATCCTGATGGCGCGCCGCGCCGCACAGACGGTAAGGACGACCGTTGAGAACAAAGCCTTTTTCAGCGTCAAATCCAATTGTACGGCAGCCGAAAGCAGCTTCTACGCAATCGCCGCTTTCCAGCTCCGCCTTAACGGTATAGAGGTATGGGTCGGCGACGCCATTCCACAGGTGAACATTCTCCAGGCAGAACATACTTTGCGCATGGCCGTCCGTCACTCTGGCATCCTGTATTTTTCCGTCCAACGTAAAGCGCACATTCTGCTGAAAGCCTTCCACCCATGCTTCTACAAGCACCTCGGCGCTCCCCAAGTCCCCGGAGAGGACAGGCGTCACCTTCACGCCCGGACCACCGTTATACCCCAATGCGAAATGAGCCGCCGGGACCACCAGCAGGTATACATCGCGGTAGATGCCGCCGTAAAAGGTAAAATCGGCCTTTTGCGGATACACCTCCCTGTTTTTGCTGTTGTCTGCACGCACCGCCAGAAGATTCTCGCCTTCTTTCAGTACTGGGGTAATGTTTACACGGAATGTTGAATAACCGCCTTTATGACATATCAGTTTTTCGCCGTTCACAAATATTTCCGCCGTCATTGCAACGGCGCGAAATTCCAGCCAGGCTTCCTCGGCGCCTGTCAAAGCAGGGCTTGTAAATTTTTTTGCGTACCAGCACGCACCGCGGTAATAGTCATTGCCTCCGTCCTGTCCGTCCTTTGCATTCCAGGTATGAGGCAGCGACACCGCTTCGCCATAATCCAACGTAAGCGCTGCTCCACAGTCCTGCCGCTGAAAATACCAATTTTCATTCATAGAGATTTGTCTTCTCATGTTCACAGCTCCTTTGTATCTCGATATGTTAAAATTGTTTGCATCACTGCAAACAAAAAAGCCCTTTTCCTGCAACACCGAGCCTCTTTGCTGGTATTGTACAGGGAAAAGAGCTTTTCAGAATAGTTTCAAATTAGGCAAAATGTACTCAAATTCGTGACAAGCGGAAAATGTCACAAAAACAAACACAAAAAAACGAATTTAGAAATATCTTATTTGCGTCAGATATGCTATTTTTTCCTTAGCGACAGCAAGTTGAATGTTCCTCCCTCTTAGGTGTTCAGCGTTTCCTTCCGATATTGAGCGGGAGTTTTTCCTACGCATTGTTTAAAGGTGCTGGCGAAAAAATTGCGTGAGGCAAAGCCTGTATTCTCCGCAATTTCGGAAATATTTTTTTCCGTTGTGGAAAGCAAGCGTTTCGCCCGTTCAATGCGTACAAATTTGATGTAGTCGTTGACAGAGCACCCGATTTCCTTTTTAAACCGTGTGGACAAATAATACTTTGAATAGCCAAGCCGGGTTGCCAGCGTTTCAATGCTGATTGGTTCCGCCAGATGTAGTTCGATGTAGTCCCGGCTTCCCTGCACCATTTTTGAGTATTGCGGGTTGTTGCGGCAGTTGTGCACGCGGGTCACAAAATCTTTGTACATTTGGTTTTTAATGGCCGACACTTCCGAAGCTGTTTTTGCTAAAAAGAAGCTTTTAATATAAGCGTCTCCCAAGCAATAACTTTTCGTTGTGGAAAGCCCTCCCTCAATGGCGGCTCTGGTACAAAGTGTAGCAAATGTGGTGCAGGCTATTTGAACATTGCGCAACTGGTTATCGGTGTATTCCCGCACCTTTGCAACGGAAGAAGCAATCTCCATCGTGTCTGCACAGTCCATGTCACCTTCCCGCACGGCATTCAGCAACGCGCGTTCGGCACGGTAGGTCTGCAAGCGGTCCTTGGGCGGCGTATGCTTTTTCAGGTTTGAAAAATCAGCAGGCACCGGCTGCATCTCAATCTGGTAGTCAAGGCTGCTCGTGGGGATTTTTTCTCCGCTCAGCAGGTAATGCAGCATCACGGCATATTGGCTGTAAAAAGGCAACGAGAGCGTGGGCAAAGCCCGCGCCACCTCCAAAAATGCATTGGCCCATTGAGGCGAAGCCTGCGCAACCACCTGCCGGGTCATCTCTTCAATGCCGGCAACTCCATGCTCATGCGAAAAAAAGGGCCCCAGCACATGTATCTGGAAAAGCCCTTTTCCCTCCAAGTTTTCCCGATCGGCAATCCACAAAAGGCTGGAGTCGGCGCCTATAAGCAAGGGCGCGTTATGCCCCATTTCATAGATGCATCTTAGCCCGCCGGTCCGGCGAAGAACGACATCCAACATTTTTTCGGCTGGGCAATCGCTGTACAGCAAATTGCCCTGTTCGTCATATCGCCAGTAGAATAAGGGCTGATTGCAGGAAATCAGTTCCAGCAGCACCTCAATACGCTGTTGCTTCATTTTATCCCCGCCTGTCAAAAAATTGTAATGACAAAATTATATCATGGACGCCGCAAAAATTCCACGTCCAATCTAACAAGCAGAACCATGTGTTTATAAAGGAGGATTTTTATGCCAGAAATCAAAAACGTGTTGGTGACCGCGTATATCAAGCCGGAAAACCAGAAAAAACTGGAGCAGGCATTGGCCCCGGCAAATGTCACATTTTGTGTTCCATACGGGCCAGGAGCCAAAGAAAAAATCGCACAAGCGGCCAAAGGCAAAGACGTTTGCATCCTCAATGGCGATTTAGACGATTCTATTCTGGCCAGCGAAGAATTGAAATGGGTCCACTGTTGTCGTGCAGGTGTGGAAAAATCGACAAAACCGGAAGTGTTTGAGCGAGGTATTATTCTGACAAGCTCTTCCGGGCGCAGTGCGCCAGCGCTGGCAGAGCATGCGCTGATGTTCATGTTATCTCTTACTTACGACCTGCCCATGCTGACGCGCGCGCAAAAAGAGCACAAGTGGGCGGTAAGCCGTGAATATTCCGAAAAAACGGGGATGTACCGCAAGACTGTGGGTGTGATCGGGCTGGGAAAGACAGGCAGCGAAGTGGCTCGACTGGTAAAATCCTTCGATATGAAAGTATTGGCCTGGGACCGCCGCCGCAAAGAGGCACAAAACGTCGATCAGGTCTACGGCGCCGAAAACGGCGATAATCTAAATGAGCTGTTGGCACAGTGTGATTATGTGGTTCTCTCCCTGGAACTGAACGATCAGACTTTCCACATTATCGATGCGGCTCAATTGGCAGCTATGAAAAAAACGGCCTTTCTCGTCAACATGGGCCGCGGCGGATTGGTAAATGAGCCCGCCATGATCGAAGCGCTGAAAAACGGCGGCATCGCCGGCGCGGGTTTGGACACCTTTGAAACGGAGCCTCTGCCTTCGGAATCTCCCTTGTGGAATCTTCCCAATGTAATCATCACCCCGCACATCACGCCGCAGCTTCCGGATAAAGAGGAACGCATGCTGGATTACGTTTACCAGAATATCAAGGCTTACCGAGAAAACGGCACGTTTGTAAACCGTGTGACACTGCGCAACATGCTGACGCCCCAGAAATAAAAGGAGAATTTTTATGGCACATTGGTGGGAAACGCACCCTTGGCGCATGGTGCAGACGAATTTGCGGGAAATCGACATGGCGGATATCGACGCCGTCGTGTTTGCACAAGAGCTCAAGGAATTCGGCGCCACGGTGGTGAACCTCAACGCAGCAGGAATCATCGCCAGCTACGACACAAAGCTGGCATACCAGCCCCGCAGCCAATATCTGACGGGCGACAGCCTACTGCAGGTGGTGGACGCCTGCCACGCCCAAGGCATCCGCGTGATTGCGCGCACGGATTTTTCCCGCATCCGTCGGGAGGTGTATGAGCAGCATCCGGATTGGGCCGCCCGCCTTGCGGATGGAGACATCGTCGATTACAACGGCTACGTAAGCGTTTGCCCCAACAGCGAGTATCAAAACCGCTATCTCTTCGACATTCTCAAAGAACTGTTCACCAGCCATCCTTTTGACGGGCTGTACTGCAACATGAGCAGCTTTTACTTGACGGATTACAACGGTACCTTCCACGGAGTGTGCCAGTGTGATGTATGCCGGGGACTTTATAAAAAAGAAACGGGCAGGGAACTGCCGCCCGCTGTCGACCCGCGAGATCCCGCATTGGCGGATTATATCGCTTTTCTGGGCCGATGCGGTACCCGCCACAAGGCAAAGCTGACAGCGTTTGTGAAGGCTTTAAACTCCGAGCTCGCCATCGACGGCGTAGACTTTATGCGCAGCGAGGTGAGTGTGGACTACGGCCGCCCCAACTGGGTATACAAAGCCTCCTCCAATTCTCGCCTGGCCGCCGGGCCGCAGCGCGCACGGCCCAGCGACGACGCTAGCGTGGACTTTACCGGCTTCCGGCACCGTCATATCAGCGCGCCGCCCGCGCTGATGGCTTTGCGGCAGTGGCAGAACCTCGCCAACTCCGGTTGCCTCAGCCTGTATATCATGGGGCGGCTGGACAATCACCGAGACGTCTCCGGCTTCGAACCCACCCGACGCGTGTTCCAGTTCCACAAAGCCCACGAAGACGTGTTTGCCGGCCTGCAAAGCGCGGCCCGGACAGTGCTGCTGCACACGGGCGGCTGGAAGCGCACTGAGGAAGAGGCCATGGGCTGGGTGCGTATTTTGACGGAAAGCCATATTCCCTTTGACGAAATGCCGTTGAGCGGTCTTGGTTCCTTGGAGCAGCTGGCCGGAAAGCAGCTGCTCGTCCTGCCGGACATCGCCCGCATCCCCAAGATGCAAGCGGCTTTGATTGACGCTTTCGCCAGGGCGGGCGGCACGGTGCTTGCCACCGGCGGCACGGCTCAAGGCAAAGGCAGCGCACCGTTGCAGTGCCTGGGCGTGGCAAACGTACGGGAAACGCGTCGGGGACTGCGCTCCTCCATGCTGGAGATACCCGGCGCAGAGCGGGCCACGTTTCCTCGATGTGTACAGGCCCCGTATGTCGACTTCGGCGATGAACTGCTGTGCATCGATCCATCCGGCGGTGCAAAGACCTATTTGCGCCTAATCCCGGAGCACCCCTTTGGGCCCCCGGAGTGCTGCTGTTTTACGAAAAAAGAGGAAATCCCCGGCTTAGTTGTGTCACCTTGTGGCTTCGGGCGCGGCGTGTATCTTCCCTGGAAGGGCGGTGCGCTGTATCAGCGGGAAGGCCTCGCCAACCCATTCCTCTTTTTGCAGGACGTGCTGTTCGGCTTCTGCGGCGTGCAGGACCTCGCGCCAGGCTTGACGCCCATGGTCGAGCTGGTGCTGTGTCAGAAAGAGGAGCAGTTGGTGGTTCAGCTTGTCAATGGGACGGGATGCTTTGCCAATAGCTGGTTTGCGCCGGTGCCTGTGCGGGACATCCACCTTTCGCTGCCCGGCGTATCGGGCACCGTGCGGACACTCAACGGCGGCCGGTTGACCGTACAGGAAAAGAGCGGTGCACTGGAAGTGGTATTGGATGTACTGGATGAATATGAAGCCATTGTAATCCAATAAAAAGTGTAGTCAAAAAGGAGAGAAACGACAATGAAAATCGGATTAATCGGGCTTGGCATCATGGGCAAGCCTATGGCAAAAAACCTGCTGAAAGCAGGCTATGACCTGACGGTGAACGACCGCAGCCAGGCCAGCGTGGAGGATGTGGTGGCTGCGGGAGCCAGATACGCCACCCAGCAGGAGATCGGGGAAAGATGCGACGTGGTGCTGACCATGCTGCCCAACAGCCCCCAGGTGAAAGAGGTCATGCTGGCCGAGGACGGCGTCGCTTCCCATATGAAGCCCGGCACGGTGTTCATCGATATGAGCTCCATCAACCCCGTCGCCAGCCAGGAAATTGCGTCCGTGCTGGCTGAAAAAGGCGTGGAGATGCTGGATGCCCCCGTCTCTGGCGGTGAACCCAAGGCCATCGACGGCACACTGAGCTTCATGGTGGGCGGCAAACAGGAGGTCTTCGAGACGTATAAACCTCTCTTGGAGACAATGGGCGCTTCAGTGGTGCGCTGCGGCGAGGTCGGTGCGGGCAATACCACCAAACTGGCCAATCAAATTATTGTGGCGTGCAATATCCAGGCACTGGCCGAAGCCCTCACCCTGGCGCAGAAGGCGGGCGTGGACCCGCAGCTGGTGTTCGAGGCCATCCGCGGCGGCTTGGCAGGCAGCACGGTGATGAACGCCAAGGCTCCGATGATGATCGAGGGCAACGATAAGCCCGGTTTTAAAATCGACCTGCATATCAAAGACCTGAACAACGCGTTGGACTGCGCCCACAGCGTGGGCGCCCCGGTGCCCATGACGGCCGAGGTGCAGGAGATCCTGCAGTGGATGCACAATCATGAGGGCGGCCAGAAAGACCACAGCGCAATCGCCCAATATTATGAACACCTTACCGGCCTCCGAATCGGGAGATAAAACAATCTGCCGATTCTGCTTTGCATGATAGAAGTATTTTTACCGATGAGGAGGTGTCCGCAATCCAATTTTATTTCGCGCCCGGTTAACAGGAACAAAAACGAGGAGGAAAAAATTCATGTCAGGCACTACTGTCTCAAAAGGAAAGTTCAACTGGCGTCTGCCCGCTTGGGCATGCCACCAATCGGCAAGCTCCATTATCTCTATGGTCATGGCTTTTGCCAGCTACTTAGCCACTGGCTCTTATGGAATCGCTGTTTTTGCTGCGGGCCTCATCGCCAGCGGCACGCGAATTTTTGACGCAGCCATCGACCCGTTTCTCGCCTTGATCACCGACCGGCTGAGCACCCGCTTCGGCCGTGTACGCATCATGATCGTCGTGGGTCGCGCTATCCAAATCCTGTGCATTATGGGTCTGTTTTTCTGGGGCATCGGCAAGGGAGCCGTTTTGTACACCGTCATTTATTGTGTGTACTATGTGGGCGCCAGCATCAGTGCCATCGCCTCCCACACGGGCAATCCTGTTATCACCACCAGCCCAAAGGAGCGCCCCATCATTTTCCGTTGGATGATGATCTATACCACCTGCATCACGGCGCTGCTTACGTTTTATCGCTCCAAATATCTGTTTGTGAAGCACGGCGGCTTGAATCTGGGTGCATTCCAGGAACTGGCACTTACGGCGTGCGCCGTCGTGGTGGTTATGGAGATCATCGCCTGCATCGCCATCACGGAAAAAGACGTTCCCGGTTCCTTCCCCAAAAAGGCAAATGGTAAAAGTGTCAACTTCATTGATATGTTCCGCCTGCTTACCGGCAACCGCGCCATGCAAATGTATGTCATCGCCGGTGTCAGTGACAAGATCGCCTCGCAGGTTGTCCGCCAGGCCGCCATCTCCACGCTGGTATTCGGCATTGTGATTGGTAATTATGAGTTCAGCGGCACATTCAGCTTAATCAAAATTCTCCCCACCATTCTGTTGCTGTTCTACGGCTCTCATCTGGCTGGCAAATACGGCACCAAGAAAGCCTTAGTTCAGTGGTCCGCCATCAGTATCGTTTGCGCCGTCTTGATGATTGGTTTCATGGCGGTAATTGATCCCACCTCTGTCAGCATAAATCCTGTCACCACCGGTCTCTTCATTGTCCTTTATCTGGCTTATATGTGCTGCAGCAACGTCGTCTCTTCCTGCACCAACGCCATGGTGCCCGACATTGTTGACTATGAGCTGTATCGAACGGGCAGCTTTCTGCCCGGCACTGTGGGTACGCTGTATTCCCTGATCGACGAACTGATTTCTTCCTCCGCAGATACCATTCTTGCTCTGTGCTTGACTTTGATCGGTTATGTGAGCGTACAGCCTCAGCCGGGAGACGCTTGTACCAGCTCGGTCTTCTGGATGACGATGTTCCTGTGGATGGGTCTGCCAATCCTAGGCTGGCTTTGCACGCTTATCGCCATGAAATGGTATCCGCTGGATAAAGAAAAGATGGCAGAGGTACAGGAAAAGAATGCTGCTTTCCGCGCTGCACAGAAGAATCAACGCGAAGCAAACGCAAAATAACGAACGTTTTTGATATTTATATTCAAGCAGCGCCGCCTTTTAGAAGGTGGCGCTGCTCATTTATAGAGTTTACATGGGAGAAGATAAAATGAATCATACATTACGCAGAGATGCAGAAAAAATAGTATAATAGTGCAATCGCAGCGGTAAAACTTAATGGAGCGGTCAATCGAGTCCCGCCTAATATCGATTTTCCAGACGGTTTTGTTTTTTGCTTTCTGGCAGCGGCAGTGCATTGTTTGAGCAGCCTCTTGTTCCGGATGAGGAATTGCAGGATATCACAAAGCAACTTTTGGCCTGTGGTGCAGACATTATGGGGATGAGCAACATTTGCAAGCGACTTTCGGCCGTCAAGGGCGAACGTTTTGCTGCATGGTGTGTACCTGCGCACGTCGAGGCCGTGGTTCTTTCGGATATCTTGGGCGACTTTCTCGATATAATTGCATTTGACCCAACTGCAGCCGATACCTCAACGTGCGCGCAGGCAGAAGCCATTGCGAAAAGTATAGGCTGATACTCAGTGACGCTGCGTGCATCTGCCTTGCCAGAGAGACGTCGAAAGAATTGTACAACGTGTATACACAAGTGATCGGTAGCATACGCGAGCTTTGCCGTGCTGCGGATGAAGAGTGCCATGTGCTCGGGTACGAGTCTGTATTCTTGACGGATCAGCTTTGATATGAAGCACGCGAGGCAGGCAGCTTTTTGGTAAGCGTGCTACGTTCGCACACGGGCCGTGGTAAAAGACTTGCGTTTCTATTGGGGGAGAAATTATTGTACACCTTACAGGCAGCAGGCTCGGCGGGCGCAACCAAGAACTGGCCTTGTCCGCTACTCACGGCCTTGCGGGGCTTTTCGGCGCAGCCGTCAGCAGCGTTGGATTGGACGACACGGATGGCCCGATGAAGGTCGCGGGCGGTTACACAGATGGAGATACTACGGCTACACTACATGCAAGAGGACTAGGGAACCTCTGAATAAATCGCCTTCATTCAGCGCCGAGCGAGAAAATAGACGA
>ERZ781275.1302-NODE-1302-length-17766-cov-15.711930_pt1 | contig 17766 bp, 18 predicted proteins | sample MGYA00375853_ERZ781275 | MGnify/ENA primary metagenome ERZ781275 (study PRJEB29790, sample SAMN03653691) | human gut metagenome | host: Homo sapiens | place: USA: Dallas, Texas | collected 2012-07-23 | study: EMG produced TPA metagenomics assembly of the Gut...
GAGTGCTTTTATAAAAACATTTCGTAATTTTGCACTTGCTTGTTGAATTCGCGAAGAATCCTTTTTCTACCTGAGAGTTAAACAAGTATTCCGCAGGATGCAAATTCTTCCTCATTTTTTCCGAGCATTCGGAATGTATAACTAACCTCTTTAATGTAAATGATATATCCATACGCTTATTCTATAAATATTATTTTTTATTCCACATCCTCCAGAAGAGATGCCAAGTCCTAAACACAGGCTCACAAAGAGCCTCTGCAGGAAAATACTTCATGAGCCTTATATCCCTATACACCCTTTGGAGATTATGCCCGAGCTTTGATCTCCCAAAGCAATTCCTTTCATCATGCTTTCCGAAGTTCCCGGCTTTCAGCACTTCATTCAGCACAAACTTCCCATACTTCTCATTCGGAGGAACGATAAGACGAGAGGCAGGCATGCCGAACACCTCCTGCATGATATACATGATAGCCCCAGCAAACTTCCATAAACCAAAGTGCTTCAAATTCCTTTGCAATTCAGCCAAATTCTTAATATCCGCATGTAGCAACACATAATAATAATCAAGGAGCTGCCTCAACCCTATTCCCTCATTCATAAGATGAGCATAGATATGCGTCAACTGGAAGATGAGATTGAATTCCGCTGTCGGAATCGCAATCTCCCCTTGCTCTCCCAACATCACCCGATGTGAGAACTGCTCCTCCTCCACCCTCTCATAATATTTCTGAAGCCTGCGGTTATGCCAGAAATACAACAGGAAGCTAGGGCGATAATGCACTTCCACCTCTACTCCCTTATATGGTGGAAACTCGATATGATGATAGCACGCCTTTTCATGAGGCGAGATAGAGCGGACAAAAGAGATAACCCGCTTGTCGCCCCCTTCCACCCAGATGTCAATATCACCAGGCGTGCGATGCAACCCATTGGGATACAACAATGCATTCCCCTGTCCTTTCAGAATACAAGCTCTGAATCCCTTCTTCCGAAACCATTCTGAAACCTGAATGGCAGCATCATTCAGCCGCATATTCGCCTTCTCCAACATCTTGCATTGCGCCATCCATTGCAGAAGCAAGTCCCTACTGATACCCACATCAGAAGAAGGCAATCTCTGAATACCATCAAAAAGAATGCCTACCAAGGCTTGCTTTTGGGCAATAGCATATAGCTCCTTCCAATCCGCCTCATTCAAGGAATCAGGTATCTCAGACTGCGAGCCAATGCAGAATCTTAGGAAATCAAAGAAAATCTGATATTGCTTTGATACAACCATCATTTTTTCAACCCCTGATACACTCCTCCTACTTCATCAGCAATCTGATCCCAATCATACTTGCTCATGTCGTAATCCACATACTGCAATGGGGCCTCGATAATCTTTCCGAGCTTTTCCGAAAGTTCATCCACGTTACCACAATGGAAGTAATCATCCTTTGGCAAGCCTACCTCCAGATTCGCAGGAATATCGCTCACTACTACCTTTACCCCATAGCTCATCGCCTCCAACAGGGCAATCGGTAAACCTTCGTGCGATGACGGAAGACAATAGCAGCGGCAATTCGTCAACAGCGAATGAAGCTTTCTGCCCTTGATAAAGCCAGTAAGCACCACACCATTCTCCCTTGCCATCTGCTTCAATCCCAACGAATACTCATCCTCAAAATCCGTATCGCCTGCTAACACTAACTTTATATCCGTGGAATCCGTGAGATTCGTGTGCGCCTTCTTCCATTTCACGAAAGCTTCTACCAGATGATGCAGGTTCTTCTCAGGCACAAATCGACACATACCCAGAATATACTTTCCCTTCTCTATCCCCAATTCCTTGAAATATTCAGGATAGTCGCAGATTTCCGGCTCAGAGACACCATTGTAGATAAGGTGAACATTCTTGGTTCTTCCATATTTACGGGCAATGAGATTCTTGATGACGTTCGAGATGACGATGACATCATCGGCAAACATGCAGCCCATACGCTCACCCATCTTCAGGATTGTCTTGGCAGCAAATCCCCACTTGTCCCTGTCATAGTCAGGACCATGATGTGTAAACACCACCTTCATGCCCAGCAATTTGGCGTATGGCACCAGCAAGGCAGGACCAATGGCATGAATATGCAATACATCTGCGTCCAACTTCTTCGCCTCATTGATGGCACGGAAAGTATGGATGATGGCCTCGAAACTCTTCTTCTTAGGAGAAGGAATCGTTACCAGTTTCACCCCTTTCCATTCATGCAAGTCATCCTTCACATAGTTCGAGCGACGGATCAGCGTTACGTCATACCCACGCTCCACCATTCTAGGGAACAATTCCTCACAATGCGTCTCCACGCCACCCATGATATTCGGGATACCACGAGTACCTGTTACAACTATTTTCATAAAAACTAGAGTTTTTCAAAATAAAAGTATTACCTTTATAGGTATGAATAAGATTTTCAAACCATATCAAAGATTCAAATATTTAAAATTTATCCCAACAATTCTTGTCAAAATCATATTGTTTGATTACTCGACATGGACTTCCAACAGCAACAGAATAAGCAGGTATATCATGTGTAACAACAGAGTTAGCTCCTACTACAGCATTCTTACCGATATGTACATTACCCACTATCACCACATTAGTACCAATCCATGCACCATCTTCTATCCAGACATTAGGCTCCCCATTATCCTTAGGAACAAAGCGGTTTCCTTGGTTCATGATAGGTATTTCTGGATTTGAAAACTCATGATTAAAATCTGCTATAAATATATGAGGACCTGTCAAAACCGAACGACCAATTCTAACAAATCCTAAACTAGCAACTCTAGAGTACATACTAATTTCTGAGTCCTCACCAATTTCTATAATACCTTTTCCTAATGTCACCAACATAGCTTGAGGCATTATCTTAACCCCTTTAGATAGCTTGATTTTTGCCCCCCCCCACAAGTTTTGAACCAAGTCCTACATACACACCTTTTGAGTATCTAACGCCAGCGATTCGACAATAAAACAATCCAAGTAAGGTTTTAATAAAACTTTTCATAATCAAAAGATTAAACTATTGAACCTACTTTTTCTCCCAAGCTTTTGAGCGAAAAATCATGCTTGAAAGAATATATTTCATTTTTAGATAGCATATCATAAAAATCGCTATCATTATATATTTTTTTGATCGCTTCTATCCAAAGCTTCTTTTCATTAGCTAAAATTAGTCCTGTCTTCCCATCTTCTATATAGTCATAAATTGTACAATTATTAGTAACAATAATTGGCTTTCCTAATTGCATTGCCTGCAAAAGCATAAGCTGACCTGACGATATATTCAAATCCTGTAGAGGGATAACTACCATTTTGCAATTATAAAGATACTTGTACATCTCTTCACCATATACATTATGAAGAATTTCAATATTAGCACCATGCGCAATATCCCCTCCCCAAGCTATCTTCAATTTATATTCAGTTTGGTCAAGAACGGAAACAAGGAAATCATAATCACGATTACTTGCTCCTGCCGTGAAAATATATTCTTCCTCCAACAAATGTTTATCATATACCAATCCCGTTTCTATTGGGGCTATACATAAAGGAAAGCTATGGATTTTACCCTTCAAGAAAGGAAAACATTTTAGATAAAACTCTTTTTCACTTTGAGAGAAAACGATGATGTTTTTTAAATTTGAGGATTTCAAAGAATAACCAATGAATGCTTTATATAGTTTTCCTATCAATCCTAATCGCTCTTTATAGATAAAAGTCATAATACTGACCTCCATCTTTTTATGCCCAAACAATCTATCATAAAATAAGAACATGACTCCATAAAATTGTTGCCATGCGATGATTTTACTGGCCTTTTTAAATAAGCGAATTCTCAAAGGAAAAAAAATAAAATTCCATAAGCGGCGATAGAAAGGAATACGCAAACGTCCCTCTCTATAAGCGACGGTCCATTTTTGACCAGAACTAGCCTCAAGTCCTTTCAATAAAGGCCACTCCTTGTCTATTGGCATATCTACTAAAAAAAAGTTTCTATTAGCTGCCATTATATTAAATCCAAATATCGTTTAAGAAAAATGTCAACTCCAAAATTATCAGCTAAAATCTCTTTAGACTTTTTCCCCATATTTTCCCTTAAATCGTTTACCTCTAGCAATTCCTTTAATCTTAAAGAAAGAGTATGTACATCACCCGTATTACATAAGAATCCGTTTACTTTTTCCTTCACCAAGCAATAATTATCTCCTACATCTGTGCATACTACAGGAAGATTTGCATTCATACCCTCCATAATAGAATTACTAGTTCCCTCAAACAAAGAGGTAGACAGATATATATCAGCATCATATTCCAACTGAGGAATATTATTCGGATTAATCAAGATTTCTGTAAAACTTCCAACCTTATATGCATTCACCCACTGCCTTACCTGACTTTCCAATTCACCATATCCAACAATTATAAATTTAAACATTATTGTAGGACACATGTCTTTTAATCCAGCAATGCAAGCGATTGCAGTCTCATAGTCTTTCTGCTTGACAAATCTTCCTACCGTTATAATTTTTATAACCGAAGATTGTTTTTTAGGAGAATAAGGCAAAATATTATCAAAGCAATTAGGGATAACTAATATTTTATCTTCCTTAAAACCTTTTGATATAAAATGCTTTTTACCTGAATAGCAATTACAAACAGCCGCAGTAGCAACATAGTTGCAGACAATTTTGTCAACCAGCTGCTTAAAATAAGGAAGACGAGCATTTCGTAAACCGGTATAAATCTTGCGGGTCCTAGCTATTTTTCCTATTGTAACAGCTAAAAGATTTGCCATGGTTAAATATGAAAATATCACATCTATGTGATTTTCTTTTAAGTATTGCACCATGGCAAAGAAACGAAGCATGTAATTGCCATCAAATACTTTTATCTTGACACGTGGATCTTCCTTTAACAAATCCAAATATTTATCATGAATTTTCTTTCCATTGAAAATAACATAATGCACCTTACAATCATTAGCCAATATCTTTGCCAATAAAACCGATTGTTTTTCAGCTCCACCGCTTGTTAGGTTCTTAACAAATACAACAACCTCTTTCATTACTACTATAATTTATGACTTATTCAATATTCGTTTATACTCTGCCAGATATGTTTGGGCTGTATGAGAAATATCAAAATTAGAAATTGCATAATCTCTAGCTTCTTTCAAGCGTTTTCGATTACATCCATCAGTCTTAATCTGTAGGATACTATCAGCAAGGCTCCTTGGATTATCAGTTTCAAAGTACTTGCCATATTTCCCTTGCCCTATCACTTCCATAGTTCCTGGAACGTTGCTCACAAGAACAGGAACACCAGCAACCATCGCTTCAGCGACTGTCAAGCCGAATCCTTCAGAAATTGATGGTTGTATCAAAAGGTCATAGTTACATAAGTTATCATAAATAAACTTTCTTGTATGTCCCCCTAAAAAACGGACATGCTCTTCAAGATGATATTTACGAACTAATCCTACTAGATATTTATATGACGACCCATCTCCTATAAAATCAACAGATATTTTGTTTTCCTTTATCTCATTAACTATGATATTCATAGCTTCAATCAGTATATGTTGACCTTTATGAGGATGATACAATCGCCCTATTTGCACAATCTGCATAGTTTCACTTGCAGAATTATCTTCCTTAACTCTTATATCCTTAACTCTTATACCATTTTCTACAACAACCGACTCAAATCCTTGTTCTCTAGTATATTCCTGCACTGCTTTAGATATAGAATACAATACCTTATATTTTTTATACTCAGAAGACTCAGAATGAGCGTTATGAATGGTAAAGACTTTAGGGGATGGGTAAAGTGAGACTTTACCCAATCCCCCACCATGAACATGGATGATATCTGGCTTTATCTTAAAAAGCCAGTAATTCAGCTTTATCAAAGGAAGAGGATTCTTTGTACCAGCTTTTCGTCCACAACAAAGAACATTGCATTTCTTATCCAGGTTTCCTGTTAATTCAGAATCAACCGAATCATTCATAACAATCAAAAAAAACAAAGCATGCTTAACCTGCTCATTTATTATATCCACCAACATAGTTTCAACCCCGCCAGTTGACAAACTCCAAATCAAATGAACTACTCTCATCATTTTCTGAATTTTCTTAAAAGCGTATGAAGGAGTAAATGCCAAAAAGGAGAAGGATCCTTCTTATTATAATAATAATGGCAGTCAGTCTTATATGCTTGAATCAACCATTTAAAGAAAGAAATTTCGCCAGTCTTTACAGCAGAACGGAAATCATTCATCTCTGCCATAGCAGTAAAAGGCTTTTTGCGAATATTTGCACTTGCAAAATCAATCTTTCCATTTAACGTAGAAACAGCCCATTGATAAGGTAAATTCAAACCACCAAAAGTATAAGCATAACTCCAAGTTGAATTTCTAAAGTTAATCTCTAGAAAATACAATTTGTTCTCTTCGTCAATAAGGAACTCAGCCTCAAAGATTCCTGAATAATTTGCTTCCTTTAGGACTTTTTGAATTTTATTTCTAGCATCATCGTCAACGAGAGGTTTCATCCACATATAATTTCCATAGCTCAAATCAGAGAAACGTATGTACTCAGATGTATAAGGCATCCATACTTCATGTCCACCATTTATACTAAATCCATCTACGCACAACTCATTTTTCTTAACAATGAATTCCTCCACTAACAGCGGGTTGCTCTTAATGGTTTTATAAGCCTCTAGAAGTTCTTGCTCATTCTTGCAAATATGCATATCAGCTTTCCAATTACCTTCAGAAATAATAGCTTTGGTAATTACAGGATATTTAAGAGCTTTAGGCAGATTTCCCTTATTCACAACTTCAGTTTTAGGAATATCACAACCACACTTCAAGGCAGTTTCTGTAATAACCTCCTTATTCTGATATTTAGTAATATTACCTTGACTACCTCCATTATAAAAATAGAACTTATCTTTGAGTTCGTCATAATGAAGATCTAACATGCGAGTTGTATCATCACTTCCTGTAAAAATAAAAGGCTTATTAGGTTCATTACCATAATTATTGATAATAAAGTTCAAACCATCCTCTTCATTTTTTACATAATGAATTTCACTAACATATTTACAATGAGGCAACATTGATGCATGAGCATCTGTTAGAACCACAATTGGGCTAATTCCTTTTTCTCCAAGGCTACGGCATAAACCTAAAGGATTATAATGATCAGCACAAAAAACGATACACTTGTGATTAAATATAGAATTCTTCATTGTCTAACTATTTTTTATTAAAAGTTTTAAATCGTTAACCAACATAAATGCTACCAGGATAAAACCGAGATAACCATTCAAGCCATAAATTACATTCAACAATGGGCGATATGGCACAAAGCATGCAATCATGCAGCCTACGATACCACCTACAATAATCAAAATCTTATAAAGTTTAGTACCATCAGTTGAGATTACACGAATACCGGTCCAAAGTAAAGGACATGCAGAAGTGTATATACCAAAGAAGATGATAACAGTAAAAACAGTTGCAAGAAGAGGATGAATGCTCTTTGCCAAAACCAACGCAGGAATACCTACATTCCAGGTAGAATCAATATTGGCAATCAAAGCAACACAGCAAACAGCTGCAGCAGCAAAGATGGCGAGAGTAGAAAGCAACATTCCCATATTCACTTCCTTCTTGTCATGGTTAGCCCCAATCTTACTTAAGAAGGCAGCAAACCACAATATCACAAATCCGCCATACGAAGCACCAGAAGCAAATGGATTACCATCTCCTACCTGAGTAATCTCATACTTGCCACTATCTACGGCTTGCAATCCTTCCGCAAAATGAGGGAAACCACTAATAGCTGTCCAGATGGCAACAAAGATAATGAGTACTACGATAATAGGACCGAAAATGCCCAATGTCTTGATAATACGATTCAAGCCAAAAACAGCTGTCACGATAACCAATGCCGTAAGTATGGCAGCACCTACGCCATTAGGCAATCCCCACTGCTCCATAGCAGTAGAATTGGCACCTCCACACATTACCACAAAGCTCATATAGCAGAACAAGGCTGAGAAATAATCGAAGAATTTGCCGATATATTTTCCGCAATATGCCTTGTAAATATCACCATTATGCTTTACATGCAAACGATGACCATTTGATATAAACGAGAGATTGGTATATACATATATAACAGCACATACTGCTATTACAACCCAGAACTCACTACCATAAGATGCCTCATATTGCATCACCTCTTGCATTGTCGCAAAACCGGCACCAATATAGAATGCTATACAAGCACCGCAAAACTGTAAGATTCTCTTAAATTTATCCATTATAATTATTTGTTACTGAAAGCAAACTCAACGGCTAATACAAATCTTGGCTGTTTGGTAAGAATATCATTTGCCCAAGCATAAAGGTTGATATTCTTATGAGAATAATAACATCCCATAGACAAATCCACGTCCTGATCAAACTTCCAGGAATGAATGGCTCCTACCATAGGAGTAATACTGTTTCCCTTGCCAGGAAGATCAAATGTATGACCTATATAGCTCCATTGTTTGGCGGAAGTCAATTCATCCTCATTGTTCTCCAACCAGGTATCGGTTACATAAAACCACTTGCCATCCTTCGTAATATTTCCATTGATATAAAGAGCCGAAGTCAAATAACTGAACTTATGATGATCATTCAGATCAAAAGATGGAGTCAGTTGTGCACCAAACTTCAAATAATCATTTATCTTTGTTCCACCTCTTACGATATAACCAATATAATTAGCAGCACCATTGGTATATAAGTCAACACCAGTTTGAAAATGGTTACCAATACCATATTGCAAAGTTGAATACGTTTCCCAAGTATCAGCCTTGGCTCTATATTTCATGGAAGAATAACCATATAGTTTCTGATTACCAACGGTAGTTCCAAAGTTTGGAATCTGGGCAGCGACTTTCAAAGAAACAAAACAAATAACAATAAGACTAATGAATCTTGATCTCATAATATTCTTTTAATGTACAACCTTTATATCCTAATTCACTCACGTACTTGAAGAATGATTCCATCTCCAAATACATCTTTTCTATTGAATCCTCTGTTCTGAAATATGGGCTTCCTCCTGGCATCATTTCTGCAGAATGAATCATAAATTCCAAATAATCAGTTTGGGGCTCTTTATTTACTATATCAACAACTTTCTTCATCGCAGAATAAGATTCCAAAGCTGGACGCAACCATACTGGCTCGCCCTTAACTAAAGTTTTCATACGATGTTTAAAACTTCCACTTAGAGCATGATGCATAAAACGCAAAGTTGGTGGAACCTCCAACACCTTACCTATATTGTGCACTTGGTTAGGAACATTCGTATAGTCACTACCGCCTTGTGTACTACCCATAGATTTACTCCAATCAACAGAAGGGGTATGAGAACAATCTACCAAGATACCATATTCTTCAAGTATACGAAAATATCTATCATCCATTGCCCATCTACCAGCGCGATGCGAGACTGGCTTAATACCAAATCTATCAGTTATCATTTTGTAAATAAAATCGAACTTTTGCCTCATCACATCATCAGAATACTCAATCAAATAAGGATTGCCATCATATTTTGCAGGTAATTCTACCAATGGGGGATTATTCCATGCATGGAGATGAACTCCTATTTCACAGGTCCCATTATCCAACCATTTTTTTGCCTCTGTTACAAAGGTATCCGAAGAAGCCATTTCATAATTGGTCAAATAAACAGGTTTAAAACCATATTTCTCACATAAAGATTGAAAGCGAGGCAAATATTTAGCATTCTCTGTACCTATAGGAGTTCCTTTTTTATATTCCCACAGATTATCTCCCTCTGTATCAACTGTTATAATAAAATGTTTCATGACTTAATTGTTTTGCGTATCTTACGAACCAAAGTTCTCTTAGCTTTAATAATTTTGAAATATAAAGTATTCTCTATACCGCAAATGCGAGCTTCTTCAGTAAGCTGAAGCATACGATGGCTTTCAGAAAATCCAAATCGGCCCTCGCAAATAGTTACAGAAATTGGTACATAGTTAAACTTTGCACCATTCTTATAACAAGAAACCATCATGTTATAGTCTGCACAACATCTGAATGATAAATCAAACGGGTATTTCTTAGCCCAGCTTGAACGAACGAAAACTGACTGATGACTAAATCCCATGCCATGAAGCCTTTTGGTAGATAAATAAAAAGGTCCCCAGGGTTTCATGTACTTCAGTCCAGAAGTATATACGACTTGTCCATCTCCATATAATATGTCTGTATCATCCCATTGTTTAGAAAAGATGCGTTTTAGAACATCTTTACCATCAAAGACATCACCAACATTTTGGAAGATAATCCAATCTCCTGTTGCTGCACAGATACCCTTATTCATTGCATCATATATGCCTTTATCTGGTTCTGATACAAAATAGGCAAACTGCTCTTTATACTTGTTTAATAATTCGCAGGTACCATCCTTGCTAGCACCATCTATAACAATCACCTCATAATCAGGATATTCCAAAGATAAAGCATCCTTGATTGTCTTTTCTACTTCATTTACACAATTATATGTGACTGTAATTATTGAAATTTTATCCATACTATTTTAATTTAATTCATTTAAGAAATATTGCAAAGGAAGCGTATTTAGATTACCAGCATCCCAAATGTAAAGCATATGCCACCAGGTATCTCTTGAAAGAATATTTGAGAATACCGGCCATATTGAAGCAAAAACAGAAACTCGACAAAAATTTATCTGCCAAGGTTTAAATTCATTTTTATGATTAAACACATAAACATAAGAAGCTCCACTTACGATAATAGAAAAGAACAAGATGCTTGAACTAATTCTATTTAAAATCTCAACCTGCATAAAAATAGGAGATAAAATAACACCTACATAAAAAATATTTGCTTCTAAAAAACCAATTATTTTTTTCTTTACTAAAAGCGGTGCTAAAAATATAGGCACAGAATACTGAAGAATATTTCGAATAACACGTGTATATATAATCGTATCGTGTTTTCCTATTTTACCAAAATCGCCATTAATTATATCAGTAAACGAGTCCGCATAGCTTGCTGCTCTATCATCAATTAAGCCAAATAATTGAACATATGGAGCTAAAAAACTTAAAATACCAGTTTCACCTGCTAGAGAATTTATTACAAACAAAATTTGAACAACCATAGCAGGAAGTATTAATTTAGGAACTTTCATTAAACATATTAAAATAAGAATAACAGGTGCCATTCCTACATGACAGCCAAAAGACAATATGACTAGTATTATTGATATCTTATTTTTTTTAAGCTTATAATACGAAAAAGCTAATATTAGAAATGAAAAAGCCAAATAATACCTTATTAACAATTCAACATCATGTGCTAAAAATAAAAAAATCAAACTAGCATATAATGTATATGGTCTATAATTATTAATCAATAAATGCATTAAGGCATATATAATAAAAATACTACATAACCATATAAACACCCAATAAGGTATGCCCACTTGATTTAATGACCAACATATTACATTGAATACTGGTTCATAAGTAGACTTAGTTATATCTTGTCCGATTTCATTATAACGTTCATAATATAAATTGTAATCAATTTCTCGGCCAAATCTTAATCCCATACTTATAGAATAAGCAAAAATGATTGGATAAGCATTTTTCCAAGCCTTTCTATATGAAATACAATGTGAAATCTTTTTAGAGAAGAAATAAAAGATATATATACTTAAAAAATTAATAATTAAGAAAGTTATCTTTATACTTAAATATCTTGTTGAATAATCCATTTAGAAAAATCGAGTTAATAAATTTGACATTGAGATATTATAAGAAATTCCCTTGCTAAAATCATGTGAAAATAATAATTTATCATATGACAATAATACTTCTTTAAAAATTAAAGCTAAGCCCAAAGCATCATCCTGCTCTACTTTACTTCCATATTTCCAGTTATCAGTCATATCACATGCTCCACCTACATCAGTAGAAATTATGTAATTAGAATTCCATCGAGCATGAGCTAGAACATTACCAAATCCCTCGTATCTCGAAGTCAAGACAAAAATTTTGGCTTTTCTAAAATACTCAAACAAAACCTGGGTATCAAAAATAGGACCAGTAAAAATCACCTTATCTTTCAGATGAGGATACTTTTTAAAATATAACCCTACATATTCTTTGAAGGTTTTATTTTCATTAGCTAAAGAAAAGTCATCTGTCATGGGGCCAATCAGGTATACTTTCCAATCTTTTAAATCTACATTAATTAAAGCTTTCAAAAGCATTTCTGTATTTTTTTGGTAAGTGCCTAACCGCCCACAGGTAATAATTATGTTTTCTTTTTCCTTTGCTCCTATTGGGATACCATCCTCATCCCAGCTACAAGGAAAATAAGCCAAAGACTTCCATCCTTTTTTAGAAATAATGGCTCAAACATTCTATAATATTGCATGGTTTCCGTACTATAAATATCAACCTTATGGAAAACCATATCAATAAACTTTCGTTTTAATAAGCCTAATATACCTGAAGAAAAGACAAATTCATGAGAAACTAATTGTTCTGCATTATTCAGATTTAAATCAGCAGCAATCCAAACCATTGACTTCTTATTGAAACATTTCAAAACAACTGCCAAAATCATAGAAATATAAGTGAGATGAAATGTAAATAAACATTTTATATCACGATGATTCCGCACTATAATCATGAAAAGCTTCAAGAAAAGCTTGAAAGAACTATTCTTTGTATGCAAATCATGAAGAGTTAAGTTACGAAATTCTTTTGGAAGCGCAACTGTTCCGGAATTAGCTCCATAATAAAAATCTCCTTTACACTCCAAGAACTTTGTCAGATAGTAAGGCGTTAAGATTACATCCTTCTGAAAATCCATCTGGTTTATAGAGTCAACATAACAAACTACTTTATCCATCTGCCAATGCATGAGTTAAAAAATCCAATGACTGTTTTCTATAATATGCCAGACGTGCATTAACATCAGCCCAATCAATAGGCTCAGCACATACTTTCTTTGCTTCATCAAGATTATCAACTAATCTATTCTCCAAACCAAACATTCTCAATAAAGACAAAAAACGAGCCTGTCCTCTTTCCTTACTTCCAAAAGCAATGAAAGGTTTATTAAAATTAATAGCAAATGCTGTACCATGAAAAGAATCTGTCAAGACAAAATCTGCACTAGCAAAAGAATCTAACCAGGATTCTACACTCTTAAACTGATATACTTCTGACAAGAAATAATCAGTATAAACAGGTAGATTAAAATCAACAACTTCTGCACTCAACAATTCTGCAATGCTTTGTGAGACTTGACTTTTAAATTCATTATTGCTCAGATTAAAAAGAAGCAATTGCTTTTTGTGAGAACTTACACTATTAACACCAGCTATTTCCTCATAATCCTTCTTTGTTAATAATAAAGTAGGATCTAGAACCTGCAGGGCAGGCACACCGAGATTCTTCTCACATAACTCAACTGCACTATCTTCACGAACAGAAATACTCTTAAAACTTTGCGCCAAAGACTGAAGCTCTTCAGTCTCATTGGTATCAAACTGCCAAGTATCAACACCAAAAGAAGCAGCATAAGCTATACGCTTTGTATTATGAGTTTTCAAGAAGCTCAAAAAATACAACTTAGTATCAGGAGTATATCCTTTTCGCCACACTTGATCACTTCCTACTACCACGGCATCAAATTTGACATTTTCCAAAGCAGAGAATTCATAGAAGTTGAGCCTATTAGGTATATTCTTATCGACAAAAGAAAGCATAGAACTTAAACTTTCTCTTAATATCTGATAGCAGGTAGGATGACTTTTTATACCTATAATCGAAAATAGATTACGTTTTATATTTATCAACCATTCCTTCTTACTAACATGATTTACAACATCACGATTGAGTAAACAAGGAGAATATCCTAACTTTTGAATTACCCTATATAATGCATAGGACTGGAGAATGCCCCCATAATTTCTATGAAAAGGCAATGATAAAATTCCTATCTTTTTATTCATTATACACCTAATATATTTGAAACTACAGATTTATTAATCTTATACTCAGCATTTGTATGAAATAGGCGACAACAAATGCAAAAAGCAAAGCAGCTAACCAAACTAAACGCTGAGAAGCTAAATTATTAATTTGAGATTTCATGCGCGATTCAATATTTTTTTCATAACAGTTTTAATTCTTCGAAGATTCCTTCTGATAACAGATACTTTTAAACAAGTAGTTACCGAGTCTGAGACCGAATAGCCACAGCTTATCATCCTAAAGAACTTGGCTCTTTTAGGATGTGGAAGAGTATGCTCATTAAAACCACCATTATATAAATGAGCATTTTCACTCAAAACTTCCCGGACTGTCAAATCCAATCCAGCAAAAACCTTCCTTCCTTTTTCAGAATATAGGATAACCAATCCTAAGCCCTTATCATCATCGAAATCTTTATCAACTACCTTAGCTGCCCAATAATCAGCAATCGTCATATCAGAATGACTAGCACCATTTTTTAATGTACAATGATAACATGATGGACGCAAATAAATATCATTCAAGAATCCATTCATATACTCATTATCATAATGAAATACGGACGACAAAACGGAATTTTGGTCCGCCTTAGAGGCGGACTTTTGACGGACGACAAAACGGTATTTTTTCCATCCATCCGTCTTATCTCTAAATTTAATGTCCCCTATGGGGGACTTTGCATTTAGAGATTGAAACAAAACGGTATTTTTTCCATCGGTCGCCTTCGGCGACATTTTTGCAGTTCTATTATAACCACCAAATGATTCTGCAAGATATTGACGCCAAATGCCAGGACTAGGAACTCCATGACAAAGAAAATCTACTGCCAAAAGATTCGGATATTCCTTAAATCGCAAAAATGACATCAAACCTGCAATCTGGCATGGACTTCCTGTAAACAACACCTTCCTCCCTTCTTTAAGAAAAGTTTCCGCCTGCTTATAGGATTCTTCTATACGTCCTTGAACATATTTGCTTCCCATCATAGGGAAAACCTCAACCAGGTTAGTTGCCGAAACATGATGAACTTCCCAATTTTCATCATATACCGCACCAAAAACAACACCACCACTAGAAATAATCTCCTTGGCTAATAGTATGAAAACACCCCCAGAAGAGCTAGCCAAGCGTTCACTTTCATTGTTATTTTTAACTGCAAAATATCCTAGAGTATTTAATCTTTGGCGAATATTAAGTTTTGGACAATTTTTTTCGCAAAGCCCGCAATCAACACACAAATTACTATTGATCCGAGGATAAGAAAAGCCTTCCTGATCCTCGACCATAGCAATACAGTGTTTGGGACATCGCTGTACACAGGCATTGCAACCACAGCAATCTTCCTTTTTATCAATTTTAATCATGATTTTTACTTCCTTAGAATGATTTCTTTAAACTTCGTTTGAAAAAACAGGCGCTCAGAGTTAGTCAATCCAATAAAGAATGTACAAACAGAGACAGAAAGAACACAACTCAAACTTATCAAAACAAACCTTATAAAACCGGTTTCACTACATATATTATAAACCATCAATGGAAACAAAAGAGAAACAACAGTAACTATTGATATTCTACTATATATATAATATATGTAATCCTTTATACGAATTCCAATCAATGGTCTTAACAATATCATTCTTGCCAACTGGGTTACACATTCTATCACAAAATGTACAACAAAGACAGCATAGGCAGGATATCCTAGTAACAAGCACACATAAGAAATCGGTAGAATCATTAGTAGTAAAGTACCACAAATGGCTTGATATTTCCTAACTTTTCCAGTAGCTTGATTAGCTATAATCAAAGGATTGGCGACAGCATTCAACAATGAAGTACATATCATAATTCTCAAGAAAATGACAGTATTATCAGGAACTGTTTTTAACCACAGAGTTAACAAATAGTTAGTTTCAAACAAAACCGGTAAAGACAGCAGAAAAAGAAGATAGAATGAAAATCTTGCACTCCTATACATCAATGTTCGCATATCATCCATCTTCTGCTGGGCATACATCTTGGTTATTTGAGGGTTTAGTGCCATTTGAAAATTGCTGACGAACTGTAAAATTGCATTTTGAACTTGAACAGCTATTGCTCTTGCAGCATTTACAATTGGTCCGAAGAATACATTCAGGAGCATGTTTAATCCTTGATTAAAACATACAGCAGATAAATTACCAAAAAGACTCCATCCAGCAAATCCAGTCATTTCCTTAAACAGAGGCTTGTTCCATCTACAAAAAACCTTAGTTTCCTGAAAGTGCCTTAGACAATATAATCTATAGCAAACCTGTATCAATGCCTGAACAGCAACAAGTAAAACGGCATACAATATCAATTTATCAAAAGAGAAACATAGCAATAAGTATACTATTAAAAGCTTTAATACTACTTCTAAAATAGAGATGTATGCAAAAGCAGACATCTTCTCATGAGCAATAATTGCGGCATTATAAGGTACACTCAATATCAGAATAACCGTAGAGACTATAGAACACTGGAGAACCCAAAACGCAGCATCCATTCTTAACTCAGGAATCTGCATTTTATTATAGAGAAACCATAAACCAATTGTTTCACCTAAAATTACAACTATGAATGAGATAATGGAATGAATTAATAATGTAGTTCCAAATACTGACTCTAGTTGTTTAGCATTCTCCTGTCCTAAAGCAAATGTAATAAAACGCTGCGTAGCTGATGCCATTGAACTATTAATAAATCCAAACATGGCAACAATACCGCCAACGACATTATATATTCCATAATCCTCTACTCCTAACGTATTCAGTACAACACGACTCGTATACAGAGAAATTCCCATAAGGAACAACATACGAAAATATAGGAGTATCGTATTTTTTGCTATTCTTTTACTGTTTTCTTGTGAAAGAGACATAATAACTTTTTCTTGAAGACTAAGTTTTCAATGCACATATAGTACATTTTTATTCATACATATCCACATTGATATCAAATGGACTATCAAAATCCTTCAAAAATTCATGCTTTGTATCTTTATCTGAGAGTATCGCATGCTCCGTCGGAATCTTCCAATCTATGCCTAGGCTATCATCAAGGATAGATATTCCACCATCTGCCTCCGGATGATAGAAGTTATCACACTTGTATTGGAAGACTGCGGTTTCACTTAACACGGCAAAACCGTGGGCAAACCCTTTTGGGATAAAGAACTGGCGATGATTGTCCTCTGTCAGTTCCACTGCTACATGTTTGCCATAAGTTGGAGAGCCCTTTCGAATATCCACTGCTACATCGAGCACTGCACCCTTAACACAGCGTACTAACTTTGTCTGTGTGAATGGTGGTCGCAGGAAATGTAAACCTCGCATTACGCCATAAGAGCTCATACTCTCATTATCTTGGCAAAAGTATATCTTATGACCCAAGATCGGGGCTACTTTCTCATCAAATTCTCTCTGAGAAAAGCTCTCGAAGAAATAACCACGAGAGTCTTTGAAGAGGCGTGGCTCAATAATGAGTACGCCTTCTATATTAGTCTTTATAACTTCCATTGTGCTTTATATTACCCGTTGGCGGAATTAATTTAGCGCATACTTAACCCTGCCAATCGGTCTGTT
>ERZ781275.1305-NODE-1305-length-17716-cov-4.703981_pt1 | contig 17716 bp, 23 predicted proteins | sample MGYA00375853_ERZ781275 | MGnify/ENA primary metagenome ERZ781275 (study PRJEB29790, sample SAMN03653691) | human gut metagenome | host: Homo sapiens | place: USA: Dallas, Texas | collected 2012-07-23 | study: EMG produced TPA metagenomics assembly of the Gut...
GAAGAGCGCCTTTTATATCAAGCAAGCAACTGACTAGTATCAGTTCATGCCGTATGTTAGCAACTATGGTTTATTACCGTTCATCACTGTTTACCATAATTGATTTAATAGTTTGATTAAACTGATTTTTTTGTTCTTTCTCGTTTAAGCTTGTTCACCGTCGTTCATCGTCTTACACTGAACCGTGTATCACTATGTGTATCACTCGTTTGATATGAACTGAGGTTTTATGGCTGGCTCGACTAACAAACTAAGCGACAAGAAACTGAGATCGTTACTTGGTTCAGAACGAAGTGCAGAAGAGATGATGGCCGATGGTGAAGGATTGAGCGTCCGTTTGCTCCGCTCCGGATCCATCAGCTGGATTTTTGCCTATCGGCTGGGTGGCCGTGGTTCGAAACTGGAGAGGTTGACCCTGGGAAGTTACCCGGATATGTCCCTTAAGATGGCGCGTGAAAAGCGAGAAGAATGTCGCGCATGGCTGGCAGAAGGCAAGAATCCAAAGTTTCAGCTTGATATCAGAACGGAAGAAATTCTTAAGCCAGTGACGGTGCGCGATGCAATGTCTTACTGGATCAGAGAGTACGCTACCCACCATCGGGTGAATGTAAATCGCCACGAGGCCCAGCTCGATAAACATATCTATCCGTATATTGGCGACCTGCCACTTTCCCTCTGTGAGACCCGCCACTGGCTTGACTGTTTTGACAGGGCTAAGCGTGAAACACCTGTTGCCGCTGGATATGTGTTCCAGATGTGCAAGCAAGCCTTAAAATATTGCCGCGTTCGGCGCTATGCATTCAGCAATGCTCTGGATGATCTGACGATACAGGATGTGGGGAAAAAGCAGGATAAAGGCGACAGGGTTCATGATATGGATGAGCTAGCGCAAATATGGCGCTCCTGTTCCGATAGATTATACAAACCTTACTATGCCTCGTTATTACGGCTGCTGGTGGTATTTGGATGCCGCTCCCAAGAAGTCAGGCTTTCAACCTGTACAGAGTGGGACATGAAAAACTGGATATGGACGGTGCCCAAAGAGCACAGTAAAGGCGGAGAGAAGATTATACGTCCTATTCCCGAAGTTCTCCGGCCATTCATATCAGACCTATTCGAGCAAAATCAACATAGTGGCCTACTGCTAGGCGAAATTAAGAAGGCGGAAGCTGTCAGCCAATGGGGGCGGGGTATCTATAAACGTCTGGGCCATTCAGAGCCATGGACTCTTCACGACCTACGTCGGACGTTCGCTACTACACTAAACAACATGGGGATCGCGCCTCATGTTGTTGAGCAACTGCTGGGACATACCTTGGGTGGAGTTATGGCCGTTTATAACCGTAGTCAGTATTTACCTGAAAAGTTAGATGCTCTGAATAAATGGATGGATCACTTAGGGTTAGTTTCTAATGAGCATTCTAATGTAACAATATTAAAGGTGGCAAAATGAATCGTCTTGAGAGAATGTACTATCCTCTTAGTGAAGCGTCTAAAGAGCTTGGGTATACAGTGAAAGAAATTTTACATTTAGGTGCTACAGAGCGGATAGAAATATGTGCATTTATTCCTAGAGTTAAAATGGAACCTGTTGAGATTGTAGTTCACGAAAATGAAGAGAGTGTACTCGATGAAATCAGGAATGATAATTTATTATATGATAGATACTATACTGTTAGTAATATGACTATTTTTGACGATTCAGAGGGAGGCGAGAATTATCGTTGCAAGGCTGAGGTCTTGAGTGGTTTTTTTGCTCTATATTCAGAGGATGTTATTAGATTTGAACTATCTAGAGAAAACGAACCAAAATCTATTGAATTGAACCAGGTGAGTTCACCTTTCACATCTTCTTATGATTTTAATGTTCTTTTTGCTAATGGCGTCAAAGTGGATATTGAAGAGCTTGTCATTATGGCTGATGTTCTTAATGACTTCGATATGGCAAAAAAACCAAAACTTCCAAGTGCAGATGGCCTCAATAAAAAGAAATACAATTCTAATAAACAATCCCAGCTAATAAAGGCTTTAATTAGAATTCATTATAGTGAAGCCGATTCTAATAATCCTAGGTCTTTATTAGAAGATGGTGGGGAAATTTTGAATGACATGACAAAGCTTAATATACGTCCTCCCGTTACAGGTAAAACGCTTAAGTCTTGGTTGGATGATGTTGATATCGATTACTTGGAAATTTCCCGCTAATCGAAGGAAATTTCCTAAATAATCACTCTTAACTGATTACGCTCCTTACGAACAGAATTGAACAGTGAGGAGCGATAATGAACAGCCAAACATTGCAAGATCAATCCGATCGCATTATCCGTGAAGTTGAATGCCGCAGACTAACAGGCATTTGTCGCACAACCCGTTACATGATGGAAAAAGAAGGGAAGTTTCCTGCACGACGCAAGTTAGGCGGCCGAGCTGTGGGCTGGCTTTTGTCTGAGGTATCCGCATGGCAGAAAAGCTGTAGTAAATCTGCATAACGCAAAATGATTTAAACCACACGCAACTTCGTCTGATCAGCGAAAAGAAATTTTGTTGCGTGTCGTTGAGTTAAAAATATTGCAGCATACTTAACGCTGTCGCGGCGGCTCTGAATAACAACTTTTGGAGCGATAGAAAATGACTCAGAAAAAACTAACTGCCTTAACTGGCAGCGGCCAGACTCACCCTGAAGCCAGCAAGAAGGATAATTCCGGCAATAACTTTGCGGCGCGAATCCCTGTAACGCTTAGCAATATTGGCGGGAAAGAAATCCAGTCAGTTCGTGGGCGAAAACTTCACTCTTTTTTGGAGGTAGGCCGAGATTTCACCACCTGGATCAAAGCCCGCATTACCCAATACGAATTTGTTGAAGGCGTCGATTATGTGATTGTCGAAGATTTGACCTCCCCGAAACGGGGGAGCTCAAAATCTCGTCAACGCATTGAGCACGATTACATTCTCTCTCTGAATATGGGTAAAGAGCTTTCGATGGTTGAGCGCAATGCGCAAGGCAAGATGGCGCGCCAGTATTTCATCGACTGTGAAGAACGCCTTCGCAGTGTGGCGCCCGAGGAGCATGAGGCTGCGTTGCTGACATGGCGTAAAAATCGTGTAGCAGCTTGCGAAGATCACAAAAGCATGGCCGAGGCGATGAAGGGCTATATCGAACGCACTGGAGATAAGCAGCACGGCTTTGCCTACAGCAATGAATGCACCTTCCTCAATAGCCTTGCGCTGGGTATGCACCCGCGAGCATGGGCGAAGCAGAAAGAAATCCCGGTAAAGCAGGTGCGCGACCACATGAACACTGAACAACTGGCGCTACTGGCCTATCTGGAAAGCCGTAACTGCGCTCTGCTGGATCTGGATACCAGTACGGCAACCCGCAAGACGAAACTCACTGAACTGGCGCAACGTTGGCTGGTTAAAAGAGTGGGAGGAACAGCATGATCGCGGATAAAACAAAGGCAGCTTTGCAGAGCTGCCAATGTCACTACGAAAAACCGAAACAGATTAAGCATACCAGGGTTAATGCTGATGGTCAAAACTTCACCCAACTCAATTTTGATGGCGCTGATTTTATTGGTTTTTTTAGCCAGCGCAATTCTGCGCCCACTGATTTTACTCAGCTTTTATGGCAAAGCCCAAAAGTGAGCTTTGCGTATAACTCATTGATTCCCGCATTCTTCCTCACTTTGGGGAAAAAGGGCGGGAAATCAAATCCTACCCTGTGCTTTCTGTTTCTTCAGTCTGATAACCGTGTTAGCCAAATAAGTGCTTTAACAATCCAGTATGTGGAATACGCAGTTGCAACTAAAAAAACAACAGCGATGGCGTCTCGCCATTTACCCCGTTCCGTGTCACGCATAAATCATTCCTCTGGATCTGCCTTAGCTTTTTTGCGCTGGTCTTCCTTGAGCTTTTTGAGAAATGATTCCAGCGGGAATTGCATTGACTCAGCTTTTGATTCTGCTTCGACGGGTTGCGAATTCTTCTGCTCTTTTGTCATGTGTCAGCCCTTAGGCTCAATGCCGCGCTGCTGTAGTTCTTTGCGGATGATGCGCTTGATCCAAGCAGCCAGTGATTCGTCGCCATCCTGTTGTTGTGCTTGTTCCATTAGCTCACGTAGCTCGGGATCTAATCTGAACTGGAATGGAGGATTACCACGTCTTTCATTTTTGTGTGTTGACACGTTAATTACACCCGATGTAATGTGTTTATGTGTATTGACACATTACATACAAGAAAGACAAATAGCAACGCCTCGGAGTGCGGGAACACTACCGAGGCGTCTAACCACAAACCGTTAGTCGAGGTAACAGTTATGGCTGGATCACAGCATACCCAAACTCACCCTGAATTTACATGGCGTTTTCTCTCCACTTCCGAGCGAAACCCTACTGCAAAGCCGTTGGTTATTTACGTCAACGCATCCAGTGAGCAGGAAGCCCGCGACACCATGCCCGGCGTAACTCTCATTTTTGCCGCCCGTCTTCCATTCCATGTCTTTCAGGTGATGGAGGCGGCAGTATGAATATTGCTCAAAGAGATCGAATCCTGGAACGTGTAAACCAGGTCATTGGGCGTACAGAGAGTATTGTGCCTAATACTCCAGAAAGTAATTCACACGATCGTTTATTGCGGATAAGCGCGGGTCTCTTACACATGTTAAATGAGGTCCTTCCTGGCATTGCCAATACGACTGAACGCGACGAAATAGAAGAAATAGCAGTGTGGGTAGATGCCATGTATTCCATCACGATGATAGAAGCGTTAGATGCAAAATCTCTGCCTCCCACAACCGAGCCAGGCTTTCGCAATGAAGTACCTGCGCCGACATTCCCTTCAGGTCAGGAGGTTCGCCATGAGTGAATTAACCGTCCAGCAGGCTGCTGATAAAGCATATCAGGCAGAAATTATTCTCGCCCTGATGCAGGGAAAGTCGGCTGTGCGCATGGAAGATAGCGAAATTGACGCGCTGATCGTGATGGTTAAAGAGTTGATCGGCGATGTAGGTAGTTTTCTTGGTGAAGAAGCATCACGTGAGGAGGTGGAAAATGCATAACCCTCAGCCTAAAAACTTTACCTGGCTTTTTCTGGCAACTTACGCCGATGCTAAAGCGCTCCCTGTCGTTCTGCGTACTCAGGCTAATACCGAAGATGAAGCCCGTTCACAGCTTAGTGGTGATTTTTCTCTGACATTCGCGGCAAAAATCCGTTCCGATTGTCCTCTCACTTGTCATTGGTTGGATCGGGATAGTTCTGTTTTGTGGTCTGTCATGGGCTGCAATGCTGACGCCTCAATTCAGCAAATGAAGGGGGCTCGCAATGTCTAATCTCGAAATATTGACCCCGAAGAAGGCGAAATCGCGAGCTTTACAGCTTTCAACGCTGCTTATGGTGATTTCAGAGAACGCGGTGCAGGAGCACGAAAGACAGCATCTGGTCGAGCTTGCATACGACATTTCGTGTGAGCTCGCTTCCTTCATGCTTGATCAAGAATTGCCGGAGGTAGGCCATGCATAACCCGGCAGAGTTAAACGAATCGCTTGAAAGGCGTATAGACCTGCTGACTGAAAAGGTGCTGTTCCTTGAGCAGCAGGTTAAATCACTGACTGACAGCCAGGGGGGAGAAATACCCCCTGGTATGGCGCCGGTATCTACTCTGGCCGCTGAGTTTGGTATTTCCACCAAAAAGGCGGAAGAGCTGGCGAAAAATACTGGCGTGATGATGGTGAAGTTAAAAGCGGGTGGCTTTGTTGCGCCGGAAGAGAAATTCAGAGAAGTGGCCAGGCAGGTGTTGCGTAGCGCTAAACGTAAATACGGATCGGCGTACTGGTATCACCCGTTGTTAGGTAAATTCCAGATGAGCGGAGGGATCCCTAAGTGAAAAATGCACCGAACCTTAAACATCTTCCCAGGGAAAAATTTACTGAGGCGATTATTTTTGCGGGAGCAGATGCATATGCGCATGCAAAAGGATGGGAGGAAGGCCTGGGTAAACAGGTTGCCGAGGATACAACTCCTCCTATCTACCTGGGACCAAAACAGCTGGCTGAGCTGGCTAACCTGAATATTGTCGATAAAGGGCGACGGAGTGCCCGCGTGTATCTGGCCGGAGATATTGAACCGATACAGATTAACGCTATTGGTGAAAAGCTGGCGCTGGCAGGTGTACAGGATGCCAAATTGTATAAAGGTATTCCCGATCGCCAGCCTGAGGACTGGCACGATTATCTGAGTCGACTGCGTGAACAAGCGGAACGGAGGAAAAGCACGGTGGTCGATCTGCCAGTAACTAAGCGAGAACCCTTGCAAAATAACGTAGTGCCAGCACTGAACCAGATGGGGGCCAGCCAGCGCGGTGAGGTGCTGTTGGCTCACTATGATGGCAACCTGGCGATTCATGCCGACTCCGATACGGTTCACCACTACAACGGTGTTGTCTGGAATCCGCTGCCGGATAAAGAACTGCAGCGTGAAATGGCACAGATCTACATCGATTCCGAGGTGGCTTACTCACAGAACGCCATTAAGTCTGCTGTGGAAACTATGAAACTGAGTCTCCCGGTTATGGGGGTTACAGCCCGCAACCTTATCGGCTTCAGCAATGGGGTATTTGATACCCGGACGGGGCAATTCAGGGAGCACAACAAGACCGACTGGCTGCTGATCGCCAGCGAACTCCCGTTCAGTCCGCCAGCAGAAGGCGAGACACTGGCGACTCATGCGCCGAACTTCTGGAAATGGCTTCGTCGTTCTGTGGCCAGTAATGACCGAAAGACCGACCGTGTACTGGCTGCGCTGTTTATGGTGCTTGCGAACCGCTACGACTGGCAGTTGTTCCTTGAGGTCACGGGGCCGGGTGGCAGCGGTAAGAGTGTCATGGCAGAAATTTGCACGATGCTGGCGGGCAAGGCCAACACCGTATCAGCCAGTATGAAAGCGCTGGAGGATGCGAGGGACAGGGCGCTGGTGGTTGGTTATTCGCTGATCATCATGCCAGACATGACGCGATACGCTGGCGACGGCGCCGGTATTAAGGCCATTACAGGCGGCGATAAGGTGTCGGTAGACCCCAAACATAAGGCGCCTTACTCGACGCGGATACAGGCGGTAGTGCTGGCCGTCAACAACAACGCCATGACGTTCAGCGACCGCAGTGGCGGTATATCCCGTCGTCGGGTGATTTTTAACTTCTCCGAGGTCGTGCCGGAAGATGAGCGGGACACAATGCTGTCCGAAAAGATAGAAGGTGAACTGGCCGTCATCATTCGTCACCTGCTGACCCGTTTTGCCAGCCAGGACGAAGCTAAACGACTACTGCATGAACAGCAGAAATCAGAGGAGGCACTGACTATCAAGCGGGAAGGTGATTCGCTGGTGGACTTCTGCGGCTATCTGATGGCCTCGGTTGTGTGTGATGGCATGTTTATTGGCAACGCTGAGATTGTGCCATTCAGCCCACGCCGCTATCTGTATCACGCCTACATGGCATACATGCGGGCCAATGGCCTGAGTAAGCCAGTGTCGTTAATGCGGTTCGGTACGGATATGCCCGGAGCTATGGCTGAGTATGGAAAGAAGTACGAAAAACGGAAGACCAAGCACGGTATCAGGTCAAACGTCACCCTGCATGATGATTCAGAAGACTGGATGCCATCATGTAACAGCACTTCTGAGAACGGCAAGGTAGAGTAAAGTTACAGATTAAGTGTTCACCAGTATTCACCCTGTTAAAAAATTTATTTATAACAGTAGGTTAAAGGGTGAACACTTATTTGTTAAGTATTCACCAGGTATTCACCTGTTCACCTTTTGATTGTTTTTTGTCCTAAAAGGTGAAGGGTAGGGTGAACACTTGTGAACACCTTAAAGAAGAGTGTTCACCATATAACTACATGAATTTAATTAGGAAATTTGAAATGGTGAAGGGGTGAACACTTAAACGCATATTTTTTAATTTTATAGTTTTGGGGCTTCGAAAATGACAGCACAGATTTCAGCATACGGGGGCTGGTGACCGATCCTCAGACGTTGGAAACGGAAAAGGTATGGATATGGTTATGGCGCCGAAAGTCTAGATTTTTTTAATAAACAATGAATTAAGTGAATTTTAGGTCCGTTTATTCTCTCCGCTTCGTAGTCTTTGGATTGGCTGTGAGTTGACGCTAAGACGACGACAAAAATTCAAAAATCGGTGTCCAAACCGTTCAGGACATCTGATAAATGGTTGTGTGTTAAAGATACAAGCAAAATCGTTATGACTTTCGTCGTTTTCTGCTTATAGTATGCGCGTTTTTGTGTCATAACTAAGCTTATACAGAAGGCATTTCGCTTACACACGCAGTTAGGAGGCTCTTATGACGAACCATAATCAGATGAGTCAAATTTATTCTAAATTCAGCAAAGCGGGATTTAATCTCTCTTACATCCGCAGGTTACTACCTGACTGGTGGGATGAAAAGCTTGCTGAAACCCCATCAGGTCGCCAGTATGCGTGCCTGCACCTTGCGCGTATGTTTAGCATTCTCCCTGATAGCCTGAAAGATGGCAGCGAAGGTATATGTTTCAATTTTGGTGGTAACCATAAGTTTAAACATCGACAAAATGTAGCTGAAAACGATTTAGATATCGCTACTGCTGTTGCTTACACTGCAGCAGGTATTGTCGCATCTAATTTTAAAACTTCATTTGATGCTAGTGCAGTACTGGATCCTATTGTTATAAGGCGTAAAATTCTTTCTCATGAACCCTGGGTATCGCTTGGTGGCTTGGTTCAGTTCTGCCATTCAATTGGTATTCCCGTGGTTTATCTTAAAAGCTTCCCTCAAGCTGCAAAGAAAATGGCTGGATTGGCGTTAATAAGCCAGGGACGACCTGTGATTGTCCTAACACAACCTCAGAAGTATGGCTATATGATGTTTGATCTTGCGCACGAACTGGGCCATATAGCCAGGGGGCACCTAAATGCAGATAACGGGCAGTGCCATGTAGATTTAAAGATTGAGAATGCTTCAACTGATAACATTGAAAAAGAAGCAAACGAGTTTGCCTTCGAGGTAATCTCTGGACAGAAATCTCTGCGTATTGGGCCATCCGGTGGCAGGTTAAAAGGTCCCGACTTAGCTCGTGCCGCTCATAGATATGGAAGTGAACACCATATTGATCCCACGCATATTGCTCTGAATTATGGCTTTGCTCAAGACTGCTGGGGGGCAGCTGTTAACGCTGTGAAATTACTATGTGCAGGCAAAGATTCAGATCAGGATTTTGTCAGGGCTATGATGAAAAGTGGAATGGATTTGGAAAATATCCACGAAGATGATCTTAAGGTTTTAGAAAATCTAATCGGGGAGTGATAAGTGATCGTTCTTTCTGACAATGACGTCATTCTGAAGCTGGCCCAATGCAACTTATTAGCGCTGTTGCCAGTGATTTTTAATCAATCCCCAGAACAAATTTTTATTAATCCCGCTGCTCGTTTCCAGCTTTTACCGAAAAATCCGGAAAAAGCTATTACTAAATGTGGTAGTCAAGCCGTTTATGAGCAGGTTGGTGATTTCATTGCATCAGTGCAAGATATTCCGGAAGTTCAAGATACTCAGCTAGTTGAGCTTCTTGGCGGTGTACCTGGGATCGATGTGGGTGAGCAGCTACTACTTGCATCGTGCATTGAAAATCCGGAGGCCATCTTCATGACAGGAGATCGCCGATGTTTATCTGCTATTACCACAAACCAGCCAGCCCTCGCTATTGTTCGCCAACGCTTGCTAGACGCAGTAGTTACGTTTGAATCTTCCTTGTTGTTATGCGTTGCTGGTACAAATCAGGCACACGTATATCAGAATCTAGTAAGTAACCCGAAACCCGATGGGATGCTGAAATTGGCTTTATCTAATGCGGGAGCTGCAATGTGCGAATGTATCTTTTCTCATACTCGTGAGTTTTATGATTATCTTGCATTTAAGGATCGCCTTCCGCATAAGGAGTGGGGTATGTGAAAAGGGATTATAAATCCTTTTTTTATTTTTTTTCCGCTATGAAAAAAAGCGCATGCTTTTGAAGTATCGTTATCACCCTTCAGCGCCAGTGCCAAGGTGCGTTTGTTCTGTGCATTCAGTTCGAAATATGCCACTGGTAGTAGAAGAAAAATAGGGCAATCACATTTCCATTCTCAGACTTCATTCTCAGTACCCGTAAATATTCCATTCCATATCTGCTTAATGTGATTCCCTTTAAGGAGGATCACTTTTTCCTTCATTGAATAGCTCATTCAGAACTCCTCTTAAAACCTGCATTTCTTATGATTAAAATTTTTTGTCTTGACGATTTATTTTATTGATCATAAGTTAACCTCATACAGAAGAGGTCTGTATGTTTAACCAGTATCAGGAGGTCAGGAAATGGCAGTAACCAGCAAAAAGCCGATTCTTGTCGATCAGCCGATTCTCGAAGGGTTACAGCGCCTCCGGGATGATGAATGCCGACGTTCTGCCGTTGGCGCAGCCCCAAGCATTCAGGAACTGGCGCGTCATCTTTTGCGGCAGGGTATCCACCGGCATGAGGCGGGCAAGAAGTAATAACACAGCCCAAAAAGGAGAAACCAATGCCGCTAATGAAACTACCCTCATGGGCGCGAGCAGCGTTCGGTATGAAAGGTAAGAAAAAACAGTCCCAACTCTCTGAGGAAAAACCATCCATGTTCGATTTCTCGCATCTTTCAGGAAAAACCAAAACGAAGAGTGAATCTGATAACGGGAATGTGCCACTGAAACTGGACAGTGACGACACCCGGATCGCCAGACCTAAGCAGCACAGTCGCGGCCACAATGTCGCGGTTTCCCCGGAGGCAAAAAATAACCCGGTTCTGGCGGTTCGTTTGTTGAAGGAAACGGAGCTTTCTTCGAAGAAAATAAAGCTGCAGCTGGCATCGTCGCCGATGGCGCTTTCTGTGTTTACCCAAAAGTTTATGGAAGAGAATGACCCGACCTGGGAATTTCAGGACGACGAAGAGAAAGCTCGATCGGCGCTAACGTTTTCAACGCAGAACCGTGATGCAAATGGTTACTCTGCTGCCCAGAGTAGCGCTCTGAAGGCGCTGAAGAAGATGGAAGAGCCTCTGACAGAAGACGAGATTAAAGCATTAGCCAGCAAGGCATCTAAGATGCAAAACGACTATGACCCTATGTCACCTCAGAATGTGAATGCTCGCCGTAAGGCTGACGAAGAGTACCGGGAAGAGGTCGCGCAGGCTGCTGCACGCCGTAACGATCGTATCCGGGCATCTGGTGTGAGCCTGCCGGGAGATACCCGTCGCGTTAATGGCAAGATTGAAGGGCCGGCACGTGAAGCTGAGCACCTTAAATCACAGATTCCTCTCTGAGAGCTGCGGAGATGAGCGTTATGAACTTTCAGCACCTCAACAAGCCGCAATCTGATGCGCAGTCGTATGGCTTTTCCGGGCGCCGTATGCAGCGTATGCACCAGCTTCAGCAATCGGTTGAAGAAGAGAAACTCCCTGAATTCCCCCATTCTGATGCGCATCTGATAGCGGTGAGCAAAGAGGCAAAACAAAATCCGATACAGGCATTTCATCTTATCGCGGAAGGGATCCCACATCAGCAGGCCATTGCCAGACTAAAAGGCAGCGCTCGCCAGCTCAGTCGTTTTACCCGTCGGGCTATGGAGAAAGTTTATCCTGGCTGGGAGTTCCTTGATGCCGAAGACCAGAACATGGCGGCATTCCAGCACAGCATGATTAACGGTGACACAAACGGCTATCGTGCAGGTTTTAATGCTGCCCTGTCGGCGCTGGAGAAGTTTGTAGAGCCCATTACGTTTGATGACATCACCAATAGCGTTAATTCGCTGGTGGAGGAAGCATGAGTAATTCATTCGATTTTGAACTGGTTGCCGGTGATCATGTCAGCGAAGCAATAGCACATATCGACGAGGCTGTTCGCAATCTTGAACCTCAACTGGAGAAGACCCGGAAAGGGTTACAGTTGGGTGGACAGGAGACGCTTGATGGGCTGAATGGGTATAACTCCAGACTGGACATCATGGCCAGCACGGCTCGCGATAACGTTCAGTTTATCGGAGACATGATCCCCCCATTAAAAATAGTGGGGGAGATGTCGTCTAAAATTGCCGGAATGGGGCTGGCAGGTGGAGTTGTTGGGGCCGTCGGTGGCGTGGCTTACGCAACGGGTAAACTTGCCGAGAGTTACAAAGAGGCAGCTCGGGGCGCTTATGACCTGGACACCCATGCGAAAAATACCGCGATGAGCGTTCAGGATTTTTCCCGCCTTTCAGGTGCCCTTCAGCTTGTGGGGGCCGATAGCGAAAGCGCTGCTTCTTCCATTGAGGGAATCTTTAAATCACTCAACGAAGCGAACAGTGCGGGAAATGCTGTTGTCATGTCTGCTATGGCGCAGATAGGCGCACAAATTGAGAAAAACAAAGATGGTTCGGTAAATACGCTAAAGACGCTTGAATCCATCGCAAGGATTTTCCCTAAACTTCGTCCTGACCAGCAGAAGTCGTTCGCTAATGCCATGGGGTTAACCCCTGAAATGTTGACACTGTTGCGCGAAGGCTCGAAGTATGCCGGGCTTCTGGCAAAAGCGGATAAGGTAGGATTGACGGTGGATCCCGCCCTTAACCAGCAACTGACAAGCTTCGATGTTGCTGTGAAGGAAGCGAGCGCTTCCTGGGACGGATTCAAATCAAAGCTTGAACGTAAGGTTTATGCCTCTATTGATACCAATGGCCTTACCGATATGGTGAATGGCTTTACGGATATGCTGGCGAATAATTTCGACAACATTTCCATGGGGCGGTTTGCCGGACAAAACAAAGGCGACGACTCAGAGCTGATGCGCAGAGCGCTGGCAGATCCTGAATTCCAGAAAAGACTTAATGGGAATGAAAAAAACCAGCTAACTGCTGGCGTTATGACCGATGAAGCAAGGAAGAAATATCACCAGTATTTTTATAACCAGGATCGATCCCGGCAACTACTGAGGGATGTCAACGCTATTACCCGACCCGCTCCTGTACGCGGTCAGATCCCCTATAGCCCGGCCAGTAAAAACACACCGGGATTTCGAAATCATAACCCCGGAAACCTGAAAGCTGCACCTAACTCAACCGGGAAGAGGGGCAAATTTTCCACATTTGCCAGCGATGATGATGGTCTGTCGGCTATGGCTCGCCAACTGATGCTTTATGGCGATCGTGGAAATAATACTCCCGGTGGAATTATTCATACGTATGCTCCGAGTTCTGAAAACAACACGCGTGCATATATTGACGATGTGACCTCAAGAACCAGGTATGGAGCCGATCAACGGCTTGACCTTCATAACCCGGAAGTTCTTAAGACGCTGATGGCCTCAATGATTCAGCACGAACAGGGCTCACAGCCCTACACTGAAGAGCAACTGAAAAAGGCGATACAGTCAGCCATTATGGATGATCAGTGGTCTGGACAGAGAAACCCGGAAAGGTTGACGCAGCAGCGTCGGGATATCATTTCTGGTGCCGGAGGTGGAGGACGATCCTCTTCCATACTGTCTCCTGCGGACGGAGACAGTAATGTTAACGTAATAACCGAAAATATAACCCGCTCCCTTACGGACGCCCTTGCAGAACAACCATTGAGACTGGAAATAACGATGATTAACGATAAAGGCGAGCGGAAAACTTACAACGTTGAAAACAATGGGAAAATAATTACGCCCATGAACTATTGATGCGGCCTTCCACCGTCGCGTTACAAAAATGGGTCCTTCCTGAGACTTTTGTAAGGCACGGGCATTGCGCGCCGCAGTGTTTTTGTAGCTGCAGGTTTTGAATTTGATTCACACTTGCGCACTTTCACACTTGTCACTTTTTGTTATGGGTTTGTTAATTGTGAGTGGTGGCAAGGGATAGCGGGAAGTTTCGGTAATTTTTGATTCACAGTTTGATTTACACATTCAGTCTAAAAAGTGTGAACCCTTCACACTTTGTGTGCACAGTCGGTGTGCAGGGTTCACACTTCGTCAACGAGGTAGGTTGTTATGTTAATGTCAGTAAGCCAGTACGCCGAGCACAGCGGCATGAGTCGCCGGTCATTTTACAACTGGGAAAGTAAGCAGGGATTCCCTGCGCGGGTTGACGGGAAGATTGACCAGGAGGCTTGCGACGCTTACCTGGCTCGTTACCGTGACAGCCATGATCCGCGCGCTCAGAACGCGAAAAGCAAAGCGGTGGTATCCGATGGCCGCATTGTTGCTGGTAGCGCTCTGGTAGAGATGAGTGTTGCGGAGATTAAACGCATCATAGCGTCAGGCGTCACCAAGGTGGCCGGGATGGATCCGGACGAACGAGCCCAGGTTGCTGCAAAGGCCGTAGAGCTGTTTGTAAGCGAAGGCCCCTATAATCCACCTGTAACGTTCGGCGGCTACCGGTTGTCCATTGTTGAAACGCCAGATGATGAAATCGGGCAGATCATTGCGGGCGGCGCGTTCGGCCTGTCAGCCTATGATGTGATTTACGAGTGCCGGGATTACACCCTGACCCTCATGAGCGATGAAACCGAAGAAACAGCCATGCGGCGGGTTATACCTTCGTTACTGTATGCCCTGGCCGACGATACCGACTAAAGCAAAGTGTGCCAGCGGGCTCCTGTTACTCCAGCCCTTCGGGGCTGGCTTTTTATATCGTTACCCAGGGTATAGCCGGTGAGCCTGTAGGGAATCAGGATAGCAGTATGTTAAAACAGAAAAAGATCGAGGCAGTAATTGAAGAGTTGGGCCGCCTACGAGGGCATGAACTGAACGCAACTGATATGCTGGAGTTACGGTGCCGGGTCGCTGGGGCGCTTGCCGCGAAAAAACGACACCGGCAGCGGATGACTTCTCCTGCTTTCCAGTGGAAAAAGCCTACTTCACCGCGCAGATAAAGCGGAGTTGCGATTGTAACTGCATCCCGTATTCGCTATCCCTGATGAAGTGTGCGTTATTATGACAGGCCTTAGCATCCATCTGATGATCAACGTCAAAATCGGAAGGCAGTTTTGAACAAATGTAGAATAATAAACATACGGAGTTATTATTTATTAACCTACAGCTTTTAAACACCAATTTGTTAAATAGTCATGTTGCCCATTTTCTTTTTTATTAAGAATTATTGATTCTAAATATGGAGGGATTGATACAATGGCTTGAAAATGCTCTCTTCTTAAGGCTTCAAGTAAATTTTGGAAATTACCTTCATCGAAATTTTTCGCCAGTCCCTCTACAATTAACAATGTCAAACGTTGTTTGGCAGTTTCACGACCTTTTGTTATCTGTAAGTCTAAAACTAATTTGGCTTTCTCACTGGTAGCTAAACGTTCGTAACTGACAAACTCATTGTGATTCCAAGCCTTAGACTTGAACTGAAGCTCATAAAAAGGACTGCCATCCAATTTTAATTTTGGTCTAGATATATAATCATATTCGTGGGAGTCTTGATCTTCAACATATTCAGTAGCTTGTTCAAATTTTATCTCTCCTGACATTAGGGTTTTTGTTCCAATTTCACAAAGCGACATTAAAGCCGCTTTATCAACATTTAACACTCTTTGCATAAGGTCTATATGATCTTCATGTATTAAAGGTCGGAGGTCACTGTCGTCGCAATATATGATTTCTAAATCACCTGGTGATAATAAACAACTCTGTCCGTTTTCTATTCTTTTAAATTCTTGATTTAATATTTCAAGATTTATTTTTTTATCATAATTATCAACTGTGGAGTAATTTAAGGTTGCCTCAAATAAACGGTTTTCATTCCCTAAGAATCTTTCCGCATATTTGCTGTTTGATATTGATGCAGCGAATTCAAGTAATGTCGTTTTTCCAACGCATTGCTTGCCATATAATAGATTCCATCTTGATAATGTTATAGTTGGTCTTATTTGGGGGAGGGGGAAGTCAGTAACAGATATCGTTTCAACCCATCCTAATGGGGATGGGATATCATTCATTTGTTTTTTTACACGAGCCTCTGCTAACTCCTTCCATGAAAATAATGTATCAGCAGAGTAATCTTTCCCTTTATTTTTATCTATTAATGCAGCATGTGTATGACAACACCATATACCATTTTCTTCACTACGTATAAAATCTGGTTTTTTATCACCCCAACCCCGTGGCCCATTTTTTGCAGCACTATAAATATGGCAAGCAACTCCCATGTTAACCGCACCATCACTAGAAGAAAATGGCCCCATGGTCGGGTTTTTACATCTTGGCACAGAGCATCGACCTCCAGCTTTTCTAAACAAAATATCTGGAACATCACGTGAAAATTCAATCCTGTTTTCGTCATTTTTATTTTTCAAGGAGAGCCTCTTAGATTTTTAGTTTATTAAAATAGAATAAGTAGACTTTAACGTGAAGTAAACTATTTCTTTAATGAAAAATTTTATTCATCTGAATGCATTTTTTTATCCGCATCAATTTGAAGAAAATTTATGTATTCCCTTAGCCTTGAGTATTGGATTTTGAGTTGTCATTGATAATGACAGAGTGTAAGTTTTTACTGAGTGTACACACTTGAGGAGACACATCGTTATCAGAACTTCCAGTACACGTATGACGTTGTATTTGCTAGGCAAACTTGGTGTACCGCAATGTCATACATTTCAGCAGTCCACCAGTAACAATGCTTTCAATCGTTCGCCAGGTGGGGTCCAGCCAGTGCCGGTTATCGTTGATACCCGTTCCATACAGCAGGTATGCCTCACCGGACACATCGAGCGGAGGAGCACCGATCTCGCCTGTCACCCATTCCCGGTTATCCTGCTCAAAGTAGCTGAGTATCGTCTTTTTACGGCTGGTCAGTCTCATGGTGCGAGATTCCTTAATGTAGGATAGCGCTGTATACATTGATAGCTGGCGGTTAATCCGGTTGTACCACTGAAAAAAAACCATGATAAGAAAAAGGATATAGGCAAGAGGGGAAAGTCTTGTTATAACAAACTCCTTATCACGCCACCAGGAGGCAACATGGCCATTTCAGCTCGTAATCAGCTCGTCGGGATAGTCAGCTCGACCGAACACGGTGCCGTTAACGATCAAGTAGAATTAACACTGGCAGGCGGCGCAAAGCTGATTGCTATAGTCACATCAGGCAGTAAAGATGCGTTGGGGCTAGTTCCGGGTAAAGAAGCTATCGCGCTGATCAAGGCTCCCTGGGTTACGCTGGCGACCGAAGATTGTGGCCTTAAATTCTCTGCCCGCAATCAGTTCGCGGGTGAGGTAAGTAAGATAACGGAAGGGGCTGTAAATGCGACCGTTCACGTAAAAGCCGATGCTGGCTTTGAAATTGTGGCAGTCATCACCAATGAAAGCTGCGAAGTGTTACAGCTCGCTGAGGGCGTTCGGGTTATCGCATTGATTAAAGCCTCTTCCGTACTTATTGCCACCCGAAAGTAATGTAACTTTCTGATATGACCAGCCTCGCATAAGCGGGGCTTTTTCATGCCTGCTGTGCAAGTCGTAATCCTGCGAAGAGAAAAAGAACCTTAACAACTCTTAACGTAGTGTTTGTGCGTTGATGTTCATCTTGGTTCACTCACTTGTGTATCACTATGTATATCACAATAAATAAAAAAGGCGCTTCCCCATGCCGAAGAGCGCCTTTTATATCAACAACATAACTGACTAGTATCAGTTCATGCCGTATT
>ERZ781275.1309-NODE-1309-length-17691-cov-3.784532_pt1 | contig 17691 bp, 13 predicted proteins | sample MGYA00375853_ERZ781275 | MGnify/ENA primary metagenome ERZ781275 (study PRJEB29790, sample SAMN03653691) | human gut metagenome | host: Homo sapiens | place: USA: Dallas, Texas | collected 2012-07-23 | study: EMG produced TPA metagenomics assembly of the Gut...
CTGGTCAGACGCACCAGAGAAGCCGGCGTACAGGTTATGGTTAAAGGGCCCGGCCACGTACCGCTCGATGAAATCGCCACAACTGTACAACTTGAAAAGAAGCTCTGTTACGGTGCTCCTTACTTTGTATTCGGCTGTCTGCCAACCGATGCAGCTGCCGGTTATGACCATATTACCTCTGCCATCGGCGGCGCTGTTGCTGCTTATGCCGGCGCAGATTTTCTCTGCTATGTCACCCCGGCTGAGCATATTGGTATGCCAAACGTCGATGATGTCTATCAGGGCGTCATGGCCTCTCGGATTGCCGCCCATGCCGGCGATGTTGCCAAGGGACATCCTCAGGCTGTCAAGTGGGATCTGGATATGTCTGTTGCCCGCCGCGCCATGAACTGGAAGGAACAGTTTAAGCTGTCCATCGACCCTGAAACCGCTGAGCGCGTCTGGCGTGAACGCAGCACCAGCTTTACTTCGGAATGTACCATGTGCGGTAAATACTGCGCCATGAAGGTTGTTGAAAAATATTTGAGAGCAGAGTAAGGAGGACAAGACAATGACACAGATGCTAGAAGCCCGCAAAGGCCGTATTACAGAAGAAATGGAAAAAGTCGCCCTGATTGAAGGCGTTACCCCGGAATTTGTACGCGAAGGGGTTGCCAAAGGCCACATCGTCATCCCCAAAAACAAGTTTCGCAGCCGTGAAAAAATCTGCGGTATCGGAGGCGGTCTGGATGTAAAGGTCAACGGCCTTATGGGCACATCCTCTGACCGTAATGATATGGAAATGGAAGCAAAGAAGCTGCGGATTCTGGAAGAATGCGGCGCCAACGCTTTTATGGATTTGTCCACTGGTGACGATATTGACGCCATGCGCAAGCAGAGCCTCGCAATCTCGGGTATTGCGGCAGGCTGCGTACCTGTCTACCAGGCCAGTGTCGAAGCCATTGAGAAGCACGGCAGCATGGTTGCCATGACCGAGGATGACCTTTTTGCTACAGTAGAAAAACAATGCCAAGAGGGCATGGATTTCATGGCCATCCACTCTGCTTTAAACTGGTCGGTTTTAAACGCTCTGAAAAAAAGCGGCCGTGTCACCGATGTTGTCAGCCGTGGCGGTTCCTTCCTGACGGCGTGGATGTTCCACAACGAAAAAGAAAACCCGCTGTATGAACACTTTGACCGCCTGCTCGAAATTCTCAAGGCTACCGATACTGTATTATCCATCGGCGACGCCATCCGCCCAGGCGCAGGCGCAGACTCTCTGGACTCTGCCCAGGTACAGGGCCTGGTTGTTGCCGGTGAGCTGACTAAACGCGCCCTGGAGGCCGGTGTGCAGGTTATGATTGAAGGACCGGGGCATGTGCCGCTTAACCAGATTGCGACCACTATGCAGCTCCAGAAGCAGCTTTGCTACGGTGTTCCCTACTATATTCTCGGTTTCCTCGCCACCGATGTGGCCCCAGGCTACGATAACATCACAGGCGCCATCGGCGGTGCCTTTGCCGGCATGCACGGCGCAGACTTCCTCTGTTATCTGACCCCGGCAGAACATCTGGGTCTGCCAAACGAAGATGATGTACGTATGGGTGTCCGCACGACCAAAATCGCAGCGGATGCCGCCAATGTTTTAAAACGGGGCGGCAATGCGTGGAACCGCTCTCTGGCAATGTCCAAGGCGCGGGTGGCGCGGAATGAAAAAGCCCAGATTGCCAATGCCCTTGATCCGGAATACCTGGAAAGCAAGCTGAAAGCTGAGCCCGAAAGCCACGGCTGTGCTGCCTGCGGCAAAAGCAAATGCCCGGCGGATATTGCGGCTGAATTTTTCGGTATCGCCTGATCCGTTGACGATGGTCTGAAAATCAGGCAAATCTTTCTCATTACTGCTGAGATTAGTGCTATAATTAATCTTGAAGATCACCTGAAATCTGCAAAATTCAAATAATGAGGTATTTATCATGAGTGCATTAACTTTAAAGGAAGTTATTGAAAATATTGAACCAAAGGACCCTGATTGGGAATCCAAAGCCTGCGCACATGTGGAATCACTTGCCATTCCGCCCTGGAGTCTGGGACAGGTCCTGACACTCGGTGTCCAGCTGGCTGGAATTAAACGGACCATCCACCCCTGTGTGGATAAAAAAATGATCCTGACCATGGCGGCTGACCACGGAATTGCTGAGGAGGGCGTTTCCGCCTTTCCTCAGGAGGTAACCATGCAGATGGTCGCCAATATCGTTGCCGGCGGCGCAGGCGTCAACGTTTTGGGAAAAGCCTCCGGTGCAGAGGTGCGGCTGGTGGATATGGGCGTTAAGGAGGATATGCCCGAGCTGGTAAAAAAGGGTGCCATCATTGACGCCAAGATCGCTCACGGCAGTGAAAACTTTCATAAAGGGCCAGCCATGAGCAGGGAACAGGCAATCGCTGCCCTGGAAGCCGGCATCAATGTCGCTGCAAAAATGATTCAGGAGGAGGGTGTCGAGCTTCTGGGTACCGGTGACCTGGGCATTGGCAACACCACCCCCAGCGCTGCCATTCTCGCGGTTATGGGTGAGTATCCTCTGACTTCCATTACAGGGCGCGGCACAGGGCTTAACAACGCCGGACTTATGCACAAAATCAAAATTATCCGCGAGTCCATCGCGCTCAACAATCCGGATAAAAACGATGCTCTGGACGTGCTGTCAAAGGTCGGCGGCTATGATATCGCCGGTATTGCCGGCATGATCCTTGGCGCAGCCTATAATAAGGTGCCAGTGGTTGTGGACGGCTTTATTTCCACTGCCGGCGCGCTAATTGCCAAAGGCCTCTGCCCCACCTGCGCAGACTACATGATCGCTTCACACCAGTCCGAGGAGCCAGGACATCAGATGATGTGGCAGACTTTGGGAATGCATCCGCTTCTAAATCTTAATTTTCGTCTTGGCGAGGGCACCGGTGCTGCGGTGGCCATGCATCTCGTGGAATGCGCCGCACGGTGCATGAACGACATGCTCACCTTTGAAGACGCAGGAGTCACCAATGGCCTCGCTTAAATGGGACCCCAACACATCCGGTGGACAGTATCTTGAAGATCTGTCCACTGCCTACTGGTATTCGGAATCACTTTTTACGGCCCTGGATATGGGCCTTTTTGAACTTTTGGAGAAAGGCAGCACACCCCTTCCCCGACTGGCAAAAGCTCTGAACTGCAACGAATCCAGCCTGTCCCGCTATCTGCATCTGCTAAAAACCCTGGATCTTGTAGACTGTTATGAAAACAGCTGGTATAACACCACGCTCTCAAGCACCTATCTCATTAAAGGAAAGCCGCTTTATCAGGGCAATTCCATCTTGTGGCGACGTGATATTAAAGCCGACTGGGACACCTTGAAGCCGGCCCTTGAAGCCGGCGGACGTGTCCATTTCCCCCCCGAAAACATCAGTGACGCCGAAATGGACGCCCGGCGTGAGGAATATATCACGGCTATGGACAATATTGTCAGGCTCAAGGTTCCAGAGATTCTTGAATTTTTCGGAAACGGCCTGAAGACTGGCGCCCGTATTCTGGATGTCGGCGCAGGCAGCGGTGCTTTTGCCCTTGGCTTTCTTGAAAAGTTCCAGGACTCCCAGGCCACTCTGGTGGATATTCGCCAGGTCTTGCCACAGACCCGGAAGCTTGTTGAAAAAAGTCCTATTGATACTAAAAACCGTGTTCTGTTCCATGAACAGAATATTCTGGATCCTGACTGGCAGCTTGAGGGCCGTTATGATCTTGTCATATTATCCAACATCGTCCACGCCTATGCTGAAGAAGAAATCAGCGGTATTTTAAAAACCGCGTCCCAGCTTCTCTCAGAGGATGGCATCCTGCTGATTCACGACTTTTTTCTGGATCACTGGGACATCAAGGCGGCCTTTTCGGATATCAATATGTTCATCAATACTTATAACGGCAAAGTCTTTAACTCAAAATGGGTCGATCGGACCCTTAAAAACAGCGGTCTGTCCACCACAGGGCTCATCCCTTTGCAGACCGATACAGCTGTTATCTTTGCTGCCAGAGAGTCCGCCGCACTTGACAGCCTGACCATTACACCAGTCCAGAAAATTCTGCAGCCCATCAAAGCCATTGGCTTTGACAAAGTGATGCCCTATGACCCCAAGGACGTGGTCGTCGCTCCCTTTGCCAAAAACAAATGCAAATTCGGTTGCCGCTCCTGGGATAAAAAGCACTGCAGCACCAATCAGGAAATGAGCGCAGATGAGACTAAGGCCTTTGTGAACAGCTTCAGCAAAGCCCTCCTGCTAAAAAGCGAGCCGCCAACTGGCGATTTCCAGCGCAAGGCACTGAGGGCTGAAACCCTTGCCTTTAAAGCTGGCTACTACAAAGCTTTTGTTTTCTGGGCCGGCCCCTGCAGCATCTGTCCAGACTGTGACCTCACTGCTCCCTGCAACAACCACACCCACTCCCGCCCGTCCATGGAAGGCTCGGGTATTGACGTTTTCGCCACTGTAAAAAAGGCCGGAGAGTCCTTGAAAACCCTGAGTGAGCGCGGTGAAGTCATTAAGTATTACGCGCTGCTGCTTTTGGAGTAAACGGAGTTGAAAATGAAACGAATCCTACTAATTCAGGCCATATCCATGGAAGGTATGGACATCGAGCGTGTCTACCCCATCGGTATTGTCACCCTGGCCTCCTGCATTGAAAAGGCTGGCCGATACAGCCTGGAAATTTTTGATATGAACATGGCTGCAGACCCCTATGGTGAGCTACGCGAAAAAATGTTCAGTTATCAGCCGGATATCATTGGTATTTCTCTGAGAAATGTGGACCCGCTGGGCAACAGGACCACCTCGCTGATCGTTCCCTTTGCCATTACCCTGTCCTTTATCAGGCGTTATCTGCCCGACGTTACCCTGATGGCCGGAGGCACCGCCTTTTCCCTTTTTCCAGAACGCCTGATGCGGGAATTTCCCGAAATCGACCTGGGTGTCGCCGGTGAAGCCGAAGAAATTATTGTGCCGCTTCTGGACAGCATTGATCATCCGCCAAAACTGCCCGGGCTGGTTTACCGTGAAAACGGCGAAGTGAAAATGGTGCCCCCTGTGGGAAAATTTGATATGGGCAGCTATACCATGCCCAACCGCGAGCTTTTAGACCCGCGGGAATATCTGAGGGTCAATAAATATGTGGAGAGCGTAGGAGTTGAAACCAAGCGCGGCTGCTGTTATAACTGCGGCTATTGCTCCTATCCGCTTCTCTCCGGCTGTGGCATGCGGTGCCGTGAGCCAGCGTCTGTGGTCGATGAGATCGAGTTTCTGCACAAAGAATACGGTGTCAGCCGTATCCATCTCACCGATTCCATTGTCAACTTCCCCGTAAACCATCTGGATGACATCTGCAAAGAGCTGATCCGGCGCAGGCTGGATATCCACTGGAGCGGCTTTTTCAGGGAAAACCTGCTGACCCCCGAAAACGCCCCGCTATACCGGGATTCCGGCTGTGAGTGCTTCTCCCTGTCGCCAGACGGGCTCAGTCAGACTGCTCTGGATATTCTGGACAAGCACCTGACGGTCGATGAGATTCTTCACACTGCCAGGGTCTTGTCAGACGTGGGCATCACCACTGTTTACCATTTCCTGGTCAACACGCCCGGTGATACCTGGAAAACAGTGGATGAGGGAAAAGCGCTCATCGACCAGATCTACGACATCCACGCTGCCTCCAAAACCATTGGTACCATCGTGCTCAACCTCATCCGCATTATGCCAAGAACCAAGGTTGAAAAACTTGCGCTGGAGAACGGCGTTATCACGCCCGAAACGGATTTGCTTTTCCCCACCTACTATAATCCCGATCCCTTTAAAACGGTTCGTTACGATCTTGAGATCTACCATAACAAACGAAATATCTTTATGTGGCAGGACGCCTAATAACAAAGACTGGAGCGATTAAATGAAACGAATCCTACTACTCGAACATCCCAGAACACCCGGCGAGGACCGTCAGAATGACATTGCCAACACCACCCTGTCCTCCTGCCTGAACAGCGGCTATCTGGCCGCCGTTCTGCTTGAAAAAGGTTATCAGCCGGCCATTGTAGAGGGCTATATGGAAAACCTGAGCTACGAAGCCATCGAAGCCCGCATCGCCGCCCACAAGCCTGAGGTGCTGGGCATCCACCTGGTTTATAACTGGGAGGATAACCACACCCTCTACGCCTTTATTGCCAGAGTAAAAGCAAAATACCAGATCAGCCATGTGACCGTATACGGCTACTATCCCACCTTTGCCTATGAAGAAATCCTGGACCGGTGTCCAGAGATCGACACCTGCATGCTTGGGGAAAATGAGATAACCATCATAAACCTTATGGCAAACCTCCCGGATTACAGGGGCTTAAAGGGCCTGGCTTACCGGAGCAATGACGGCTATGAGGCCAGCCGGGGTGAGCTGGTCCGCGACCTTGACAGTCTGCCCTTCCCGCTTCGCAAGGCAGCCTCCTACCCTGGCGGCGAGGTCAATATCTTCGGGAGCCGCGGCTGCTACGGGGGCTGCACCTTCTGCTACATTAACCCCTATTATGGCGCAGATGAAATGCACTGTCCCAAGTGGCGGGGCCGTTCTCCTGAAAACATCATCGCGGAAATTGATGCGATCATCGCTCAGACCGATTACCGCTATTTCTATTTCACCGACCCTAATTTTTATGGCCCGGGAAAGGCTGGAAAGGAACGTGTACTCAAGCTGGCCGCCCTTTTAAAAGAGCGCAATATCCGCTTTGGCATTGAGGCAAGGGCCAACGATATCGAGCCCGAAACCACCAGGGCACTGGTGGACGCCGGGCTGCAGAATATCCTTGTTGGCCTGGAATCCGGCAAGGACGAATCCCTGAAGCGTCTCAATAAATATACGACAGTAGCAGACAACGAAAACGCTCTGCGGGTACTGCGCGAGGCCGGCATTGAACCCAGCGTGGGCTTTATCATGTTTGAGCCTGACTCTACCATCGACGACCTGAGAATTAACCTGGATTTTTTAAAGCGCAACGCCCTTTTGGAAACCCTGGAAATATCTGTCAACGTGCTCTACCATCATCAGATTATCCTGGCGGGCAGCAGCTCCTACCACGACCTTCTGGCTGCAGGACGGCTGAACATTTCCGAGCATTCCACCTACGAGGCCAACACCGATTATGTCAATCCCAGCGTTGCTGCCATGGCAAAAATGATGCGGGATATTACCAACCATATTTTTGACTACATGCATGATACCTGGCAGAAAAGCGCCTCAGGCGATCCCGAGACAGTGGCGCGCTATCAGGCCATCAACCGCCTGCTGGTGGATGGTTTTGAGAACGCCTTAAAGCTTTTAGAAAAGGGCGATATCACCGAAGACGAAAGGCAGGACTGGGTCCGCTGTTTTAACGCTGAAATTGACAAAATCACCGCATAAAAAACTCCGGAAATCTGCAAATAGATTTCCGGAGTTTTTTATTTCTATTTTTATACAGCGCTTATTGTTCAAGCTCCTTCACGATAAATGCCAGCGCTTCATCCAGGGAACGCACCACCATAACACCATCCGTCTCCTGTGTTCCCTTTCTGTCAAGGAGAATCGGACGGATTCCTGCCGCGCGGGCGCCTGCCACGTCCGACGCCATAGAATCGCCGATATGAATGACCTCATGGGCACTGCAGCCGCTGATCTCCAGTGCCTTTTCAAAAAGCTCCCGATGCGGTTTATAGGCCCTTGCCATATCGCCGCAGATAATGCCCGCCGGCTCCAGCGCCTTGTGTCTCATACCTTCTCCCACATAACGGACGCCGTTATTAGTGATAACGTATATGGGCAGCGGACAATTTTCAAAAAATGGCTTGGCGTCCTCAAAAGCCGGCGCGTACATCCAGAAACGCCGGCAAAGCTCATGGGCTTCCTCCAGATTTTCCTGAAGATTCAGCTCCTCGACACAATCTGCCAGAAGCTTGTCCACAATCTCATCCTCCGTTAAAAAGGCGTCGCCGAAACTTTCGTTCTCATACTTTTTCAATTTTCCCCACCAGTAGTTCAGCATAGCCTGCGGGCTTTCAATATCGCTGTTTTTATAAAGCCGCATGGTCATTTCCTCAACGTCTTTTCCCGCTTCTTTCATGATGGTTCCCGTATAATCAATAAATACTGCCTTTAACATAATTTCTCCTTTATAAAAAGTGTGCTTTCCTTCTGTCCGCAAAATGTATCCCTGTTCATTGTCGCACGCTATAATAATCAATATTCATTGACCATTATAGACCATTTTGGCAAAATCAACAACATGCTGCAAAAATTGGATTCATTAAATTTGAGCCAGAAAGCTGTTCGCTGTAATCATTCTAAAAAACATACAGCTTTAAGAAAGGCCTGATATAATGTTTGAAACGCTTTCAAACGAGGTGAACCATGAAAAAAGAAAAAATCATTCAAATGATACAGGCTTATGACGGCCTGAACCTTTATATGACAACCGATACACCCGAATCCCCAAAGGCTGTGGTGATCATCAGCCATGGCATGTGCGAGCATTCAGGACGCTACGCCGCAGTCACCCAGAAACTTTTTGACCGCGGGTTTAAGGTGTACCGCTACGACCTCCGGGGACACGGCAAGTCCGAGGGCGAACGTGGCTTCTACAGCGCACCGGATGAAATCACCGAGGATCTCCACCGTATTGTGGATATCGCCTCAGAGGAAAATCCCGGCCTTAAGCGCTTCCTGCTGGGCTACAGCATGGGCGGCTTTGCTGTGGCTGACTTTTGTACAAAATATCCCGATAAGGCAGAAGGCGCCATTTTGTTTGACGCCGCCACCCGGGATAATCTGGGCGGCTTCAGCCGTGTCTCCCAGTCCCTTGACCCTCTGACCCGCTTTCCAAACAAGCTGGCAAAACGGCTGACCTCAGATCCCGAAGTTACTGCGGCCTACAAGGCAGACCCCTTAAACGCTTCCTACTTTACGGCTGGCCTGAGCCAGCAGCTGACACTCGGTATCCGGCAGTTAACCGCAAATCCTGATTTCCGTCTCCCTGTCCTTTTGCTCCACGGTGAAAAAGATACCCTGGTTGACCCAAGCGATTCCACGGATTTTTTTGCGCAGATCGCCTCTGAGGATAAACAGCTGAAAATTTACGGCAACACTCAGCATGAAATTTTTAATGAGGCCGTCAAAAACCAGGTCATGACAGACGTAACCCGTTGGATTGAAAACCGGCTGTAAACGCGCATACTAAAAGGGCCCTGTGGCATAAAAACCACAGGACCCTTTTTATTTATCTTAACGGCTGGCCTTTGATCCCCGCATTCGTTTAATCCATTTAACAACCTCTACCTGGACAACAGAGAGCAGTGAAAGCCCAAGGACGGTCAGCCACTGGCTGCCGCTCAGCAGCGTTACCTTAAAGGCTGCCTGCAGCGGTGGAATAAAAAGAATACAGGCCATCAGCGCGGCAGATACCGCAAAGGACAGGATCAGCCATGGGTTTGCGCCTTCGGCCCGCACCCAGACCGGCTCAGTATTAGAGCGCTGATTAAAAGCCCGGAGCATCTGGGAGAGCGCCAGCACACAGAAAGCCATGGTCTGGCCAGTGATGTGGCTGTCTGTCTCAAAACCGATCCAGTAAGCCACCAGCGTCATGGCGGCGACAAAAACTCCCTGTCGGATTACCCTGAAAATAAGGTCACGCTCAAACAGCGTTCCCGATTTAACCGGCGGATGGCTCATGATATTTTTGCTGGCCGGGTCTACCCCCAGGGCAAGCGCCGGCAGTGTTGCGGTTGCCAGGTTGACCCATAGAATATGAACCGCCAGCAGCGGCGCATCCCAGTTAAAGACGGTTGCCACAAAAAGGGTTAAAATCTCAGCAATGTTTCCTGCCAGCAAAAACTGAATAACCTTTTGAATGTTCCGGTAAACACGCCGTCCCTCCTTAATCGCGTAGGCAATGGTGGTAAAGCTGTCATCCAAAAGAATCATGTCGGCGGCCTCCTTGGCCACATCCGTTCCTGTGACACCCATGGCAACACCGATGTCTGCTGCCTTAAGGGCTGGTGAGTCATTGACTCCGTCCCCGGTCATGGCCGCAACCTCCCCGCCCCGCTTGAGCGCCTTGATAATCCGCAGCTTGTCTGCCGGCGATACCCGGGCATAGACGGTGGTGGTCTTCACTGCCTCTTCGAGCTCACGCTCTGACAGGCGCTCCAGCTCATCGCCGGTCAGCACTGTATTTCCTTCCTGGAAAATATCCAGCTCCCGGGCAATGGCAATGGCTGTAACCTTGTGGTCGCCAGTGATCATCACCGTCCGGATTCCCGCCTTCCGGCAGGTTCTTACCGATTCCGCGACTTCCTTTCTCGGCGGGTCAATCATTCCCACAACACCGATAAAGGTCAGGTCATGCTCTATATTTTCTTCATCATCCTCGGGAATTTCCTCAAGCTGCCGTGTTGCAAAGCCCAGTACACGCAGCGCTTTTTCCGACAACTCAAGACAAAGCCTCTGAATATTTTTCCGGTCGGTTTCTGTCATGGGGCGGGCTCCCTGCTCAGTGAGCATCCGGCTGCAAAGGGGAAGGAGTTCGTCTACCGCGCCCTTCGTGTAAGCCGTCAGCTGCCCCCCAACTGGATGAACCGTCGTCATGCGCTTCCGGTCAGAGTCAAAAGGATTCTCAAAAACCCGGGGATAGGCCGCCTCCATGTTATCGTGGTCCAGCCCAAAAGCTCTTGTCATGTACAGGAGCGCACCCTCGGTGGGGTCGCCGATTATGGCGCCCTCCTGATCCGGATCAAAACTGGCGTCATTGCATAAATCCGCCGCGACCATGAGCTCACGGTATACCTCAGGATGCGCCTCAGCTGCCGCGCCGGCCAAAACGGCCTGTCCTGCCTCAAAGTCTCCGTTTACCGCTACCTGGGTAACTGTCATCTGGTTAAGGGTCAGCGTCCCTGTTTTATCGCTGCAGATGACCGTAGCACTCCCAAGAGTCTCCACCGCAGGCAGCTTACGGATCAAAGCGTTTCTTTTAGCCATGCGCTGAACCCCCAGAGCCATGACAATGGTAGCCGTGGCGGGCAGCCCCTCCGGAATAATGGAAATGGCCAGAGAAATAGCCACCAGGAACTGCGGAATCAACGGCCGGTGGTAAACAGCGCCGATGGCAAAAATCAGCACACAGACAATGACCCCTATGATGGTCAGTGTTTTACCCACCGCGCCCAGCTTGCGCTTAAGCGGCGTATCGGTCTCATCCTGACTGTCGAGCATACCGGCAATGTTCCCCACCTCTGTGTTCATGCCCGTTGCCACCACCACACCAGTGGCACGGCCATAGGTGACAATGGAGGAGGTATAGGCCATGTTGCCCCGGTCCCCCAATGCGCAGTGCTCAGGAAACAGCGCATCCGCGTCCTTTTCCGACGGGACAGACTCCCCGGTCAGGGACGCCTCCTGCACCTTCAGATTGGCCGAATCAATGAGCCGCAGGTCTGCGGGCACCATGTCCCCGTCACTCAGAAATACAATATCCCCGGTCACCAGCTCACTGGCAGGCACAATACTCTCCTCATCCTCCCGCAGTACGCGGGCGGTAGGTGCGCTCATATTTTTCAACGCCTCCAGAGAGGACTGGGCCTTTTTCTCCTGGACAATGCCAATAAGGGCATTCAGCACAACGATGGCAAAAATGACCCCTGCCTCTGTCCATTCCCTCAGCACAGCTGAAAAAATGGCAGCGCCAATCAAAATAAGAACCATGGGGTCTGTGATCTGAGACCAAAGCATCTGCGCAATGGATCTCGGCGGTTTTGAACGCAGCACATTGCGTCCGTTTTTTCTTAGCCTTTCGGCTGCCTCAGCATCGCTTAATCCCTCCTCCGAGGTCTGCAGGCCGGCGAAAACATCTTTTGCCGGCAGCGCGTGCCAAGGCTCCTGTTTGTGATTATCCATATTGGATAAACCACCCCTTTCCTGTAAAAATTTTATCTAAGCCAGAATATAAAAAAAGGCACAGTCAGACCACCCATATGCAAAATGGGCGTGACTATGCCTTGTATATTCTGAGACTTATTCGCTTTTAAGATTTTGATTTTTCGGTCAGTGTCGCTCTCGTCACTATCGTCCATCAATTAAGATTCCTTTACTTTTAATATAAATGTTTTCTAAATTCTACATAAAAAAACGGTAAACGTCAAGGGAATTAAGGAAGATTTAACAAAGGGCGCTGTCTTTATTTCATCCTTCTTCTAAAATCAAATGGATATGATAGATTGGAATATCTTTTAAAAGCTCCTCTGCCACCGCGATTTTTTCAAGAATAAACGCTTTGTCCAGACCGATATTCATCCACCGCGTCAGGTCAGTACGCTTGCGTATTTCTGAATCTGTAAGCTCGAGGATTCCGTTCTGCTTAGCCTCGTAAAGGCCCTTCCATACATAATCGCTCATCAGCACAGCGGTCTGAACGTCCGTATAGCTGACATTCATACCCAGACCTTTTGCTATGGTGTAGGTTTCAATGGAAAAAGGACGGTCAATCTGCTCCTCCTCCCAGGCGTTAATATAGCATTCCAGCTCTATGGGATCCTGTGAAATCTCTCTGAATAAAAACCTGAGCAGTAAAAGGTGGTACAGTAAATAATCGCTTTGATATGAATAATGCTTTGACAGGGCTTTTATACATTTTCTTATATGCTCGTTAATCAGGTACTGGGCAATGCCGTACTTGCCTGATTTAAAATAATAATAAATCAAAGAATGATTTATCCCCGCATCCTTACAAATCTGGCGGACCGATGTTTTTTTAAAGCCCTTCTCATAAAAAAGCTTGCGGGCCACTGCCACAATCCGGTCATTGGTTTCTTTGCTTTTTTTATAGGTGATACGATCACTTCCTTCCCTTAAACGGCCATTTTTTCTTATTTTTTCTCTATTATAACACATCATTCAAAAAATAAAACCCTTTGATGTTAAAAATTATACTGTATAAAAAAACGTTGACATATTAAATTTTATACTGTATAATTCTAGCCATCAAATACTTTTTATACTGTATAAAATATTACGCGCGGTATTTTTGCAGAAAGAGAGAGGAAATTTATGAAAAAGCAATTGAATTTAAAACGTATTGTTCAATTCCTGTGTTTGAGCGGTGCCAGTATCATTTACTATGTCCCTTACATGATCGGTCTGTATTATGACACCTTCCAGGCCGCCACCGGCGCTACCGATATCCAGTTAGGTGTTATTCAGAGTGCTTATACCACGATGACCATTGCCACATATTTTTTAGGCGGCCTGCTTGCTGACCGCATCTCCTCCAAGACGCTGCTGTCCCTATCCTATCTTGCAACAGGACTCTTGGCTGTCTTTGTCGGATTCTTCCCTTCCTACACGGTCATGGTTATCCTGTTCGGAGCCATGGGAATCACAACAACGCTGACATTCTGGGCTGCCCTCATCAAGGCAACGCGTATTTTCGCAAAGGCCGGTGGTGAGGGTACTGCTCTCGCTTCCATGGAGGGTACACGTAATGTTCTATCGTCAATTGTAAGCACTGTCGCCCTGATTCTTTTCGGCGTCTTTGCTGACAAAATCTTTGGTCTCCGAATTGTTATCTATATTTTTGCCGGTATGAACGTCCTCATTGGCCTGCTGATCCATTTTATCTTTGACCGCGATACTGTCGAAAAACCTGAAGGGGAGGGCGTGATCAAAATTTTGCTCTCTGCGTTAAAGGACCCTAATGTATGGCTTATGTCCTTTATTATTCTTGGTGTTTTTGCCACTAATGTCAATCTCCGCTATATTACGCCTTACGCTACCAGCATGTTCGGCCTCTCTGCCCTTGGCGGTGCTATCCTTGGAAACTTCCGTGAATACATGCGTCCGGTCGGCTCTTACATTTCAGCCTTGGTCGGAGACCGGTTTGGGATTTCCAAATCCATCATCGTTATGACACTTCTTCTGGCGGCTTTTAACTTTGGTCTGCCCCTGCTTCCAACCGGCGCCGCCAATGTCATCGGTATTTTTGTTGGCGGTGCGATGGGTTATATTTTAATCGGCGCTGTGAGAGGGCTTTATTTTGCAACACAGTCCGAAGCCAAGATGCCATTGTTTATGGCTGGTACGGTCACTGGAATTTTATCGACCATCGGCTTTCTGCCAGACAGCTTTTTACCCATCATAAACGGAAATATTATCCAGAACAATGACCCCAGTGTCTGCTATGGCATAATCTTTAACATTTCCGGAGCCTTTGCTCTGTTTGCCTGTGTCATTGCCATTATCTTCCATATCCGCAATAAAGAAAATATCAAGGAGCTTAAGGCAATCCGTCTGGCGCGCATTGCCGCAGAAAAGGAAGAAGCCTCCTCCAGTGTTGAACAATAAAATTCTCAGTCTAAAGATGAAAGTGTAACTAAAAATGAAAAATTACGAAAAATATATTTCTAAATCAGCAATTGAAAAAATTCATGAAAAATCTCTGTACATTCTTGAAAACATTGGTGTCCAGGTCGAACATGACAAAGCCTGCGCCCTTTTAAAACAGCATGGCGCCCAGGTGGAAGGCCATCTTGTCAGGCTCAGCGCTGAAATGGTTGATGCCGCACTGGCTCTGGCAAAACCAACCTTTGATCTATATTCCAGTACATTGGACAAACCTCTTACCGTTGGCGGCGGCAGCTCGCTGGTTGGCCCAGCCTCCAGCAACATCTATATCAATGATGACGGCTATATCCGGAAAATGGATGACCATGATGTTATCCGGCAGTTTAAGCTCTCTGACACCAGCCCAGTCACTGACTTTAACTCCATTAACTTTACCGTCGATCATACACATATGTCAGATGACCAGCTAAAATACGGCAATATGGTAACCGCGTTAAAATACAGCCATAAGCCCGCCTGTACTGCACGTCCAAACATGTTTAACGTGCCTGAGGAACAGATTTATTCAGAATATAAACGGGGCGTCGATCTTTTTAAAGCTTTTGAAGGGATTGAGGGAAATGAGAAAATTGTACATGTAGGTCTCATGAACACGCTTACGCCCCTCGCGCTGCACGGCGGACAGATCGACATGGCCTATGCTATCTGCGAGGCCGGCCAGGCCATCTGGCTGGCGCCCTGCGGTATGCCGCTGATGACTGCCCCTGCCTCCATTGCAGGGATGATGGCCATGACCAATGCTGAGGTGCTTATGGGCTATGTTCTCTGCAAGCTCATCAACCCTGACTGCGCATTTATTTACGGCAATACCTCAGGCTCCACCGACATGCGGGCCGTTCAGCTGACGATCGGTACACCCGAAACCGCACTCGTCTGCTATGTGACGGCTGGTCTGGCAGATTATTACCACCTTCCCTTCCGCACCGGCGGCGGTCTGAGTGATGCAAAGGACTGTGATATTCAGGCAGGGATGGAATCAATGATGATGATTGAAGCCTCTGTTGACTGCGGCGCTGATTTTATTCATCACGGCTGCGGCACCATCGGCGCCTTCAATGTGATCAGCTTTGAGAAATTCCTGATGGATGAAGAAGCCTACACTATGGCATGGCGGATGCAGCGCGGTGTCAACTGTGAGGACAAGCTCTTTTTAATGAAAGACATTGAAAAAACAGGGCCACGCGGCACCTTCCTTTCCGGCAGAACCCCTAAAACCTATCGTCAGGAATTCTTCATGTCAAAATATATGAATAAAGAAGACCCTAATCAGTGGCAGAATGCCGGCTCAAAATCTGTGCGTTCTGTCTTGAAGGAAGCCGTTGAAACGCGTATCGCAGCGTATACCGCACCGGATATCTCAGGCGATCGGCTGAAAATTATAGAAGCCTATCTGCCGGATTCCTACAAAGAATCAATTTAGGCTGGACTTGCAGGGAAAATATTTTGTTTTCCCTGCATTTTGTGCTATTCTGAAAAAGGGGGATATTATGGAATACTCAGTCACATCACTTATTACAGACATTGCTTTGGCATCGTTGTTAATCTTTACTGGCCAGATACTCCGCGCAAAAATCAAAATAATACAGAAGCTTTTTTTGCCTGCTCCTTTAATCGCCGGCTTTCTGGGTCTCCTGCTCGGTCCGGAGGGGCTGGCTGTGCTTCCCTTCAGCAGCGCACTTTCCAGCTATCCCTACACGCTGATCATTGTCCTTTTCGGGTCGCTCTTTATCGGGCGTCAATCCAACGGAGGCCTTAAAAAAATGATTACCAGTGTAGAAGATACCTTTCTGCTTAACATGGCCGCCGAAACAGGGCAGTTTGGATTCGCACTGGTTATTGGCACTTCTGTCTTTGCGCTGCTTTTTCCCGATCTTCATTCCGCCTTTGCTCTTATGATGCCGGCCGGATTTGCGGGCGGACACGGCTATGCGGCTTCAATCGGCGGTACCCTGCAGGACATTACAGGCTGGGAGGAGGCTATTACCATCGGTCAAACCTTTGCTACCATTGGTCTCATCCTGGGGGTTTTAATTGGTATTGCCGCCATTAATTACGCCATCAAGAAAGGCTATACCCGGTATATCACCAACATGTCCGGCCTTCCCGAAAGCATGCGCACAGGCTTTTTCAACGCTGCTGAACAAAAAATACACGGCCGGGAAACCACCTGCTCCATCTCCCTGGAAACCCTGACCTGGCATCTGGCATTAATTTTAATGGCCGTTGGCGGCGCATATCTGATTGACTATCTCTACGGTTTGCTCAATTTAAACTTTTCCTTGCCCATGGTCTGCCTTTCCATGTTCTGCGGTGTTTTTATTAACTGGTTTCTGAAGCTTCTCCGTCTTGATAAAAGTATTGACCGCAATACCATCAGCCGGGTTGGTTCCAGCATTACAGATTATCTTGTCTTTTTCGGCATAGCCTCAATCCGAATTTCTGTCGTGAGTGAATATCTTGTCCCCATTATCATCATGAGTCTGCTGGGTGTTGCCTACTGCCTTTTCTATGTTTTTGTTATCTGTAAAAAGCTATACACCGACAACTGGTTTGAGCGGGGCATTTTTATTTTTGGTTGGAATATGGGCGTTGTCGCCATTGGCATTATCCTCCTTCGGATCGTCGACCCGGATATGAAAAGTGGTACTCTGGAGGATTACGGCTTTGCCTATGTGCTGATCTCGATCATTGAGCTGGCCATGATCACTTTTATCCCCGTCTTTGCCGCATACCATCATGGATTCCTTACCGGCTGGGTACTTCTTATCTTTTTCGCTTTTCTCCTCATCAGCGCACAGCGCATAAAGAAAAGAAACCAACGCAGTTTGTATTAAAGCGTTTCTGGGATCAGCGCAGATATCTCCCCGCTGTACAGAAGCGTCAGGCTGTGCATGGCCCGGGTGCAGGCAACGTACAGCAGACTTCTCTCATACGCGCTGCTGTAATGCCTGCTGTCTGCATCTGGGATAAGGACCGCGTCAAATTCCAGCCCCTTGGCCATCTGGATAGAGGTAACGGAAACGCCGTTTTTAAACTGCCTGCTCTCTGGCGTGATCAGATGGACGCTGTGCTGTTTGGAGAGCTGCTCGTATAATGCCCGTGTCTCGCGATTTGTTTTCAGAATAATCCCCAGAGAGGACCATCCGCTTTTTTCAAAAGCCCGGATTTCATCCACAAGCTTTTCAAGCATTTCCCTTTGGCTGCTGCAGCGGATAACCTCCGGCGGTTCCCCGTGG
>ERZ781275.1311-NODE-1311-length-17639-cov-3.464456_pt1 | contig 17639 bp, 20 predicted proteins | sample MGYA00375853_ERZ781275 | MGnify/ENA primary metagenome ERZ781275 (study PRJEB29790, sample SAMN03653691) | human gut metagenome | host: Homo sapiens | place: USA: Dallas, Texas | collected 2012-07-23 | study: EMG produced TPA metagenomics assembly of the Gut...
ATCCCGATAGTCGGGACTCCCGGCTGCAAATGTTTTATTTAAAACCAGACGTCCACCCGATGATGTATAATCCGCTGAAATGCCAAATGTTATGCTGCGGCAAATACCATCAACTTGCTCGGCAAGTGTTCTCGGGAAAACTCGAACATCCTGTCCGTCGACATTGAAAATCAAATCATCTTTTGCATCAATCATAAATTTACCTCCGAAGGTTTCAACCATATAAAATATGCCGTTGGGCGAACATCTCCACGTTTAATAAGATTTTTATTCTTTTCATCAATGGCAATGAATGTTTTTTGTGGCGTCATGTATTTGTTATCTGTCGTTCCTGCACGCGCTTCTGCTTCTGTCGCCTTCCCTGAAAGCCCTTCAATATTTGAAGCAATCTGTTCTGCTTTTGAGGCAGCCATATCTGCTCTATTGGCATTCGTTTCCGCTTCATTTGCGGCCGCTTCGGCTCTTTCAGCGGATTGTTGCATTGAATTTGCTTTATCCACCGCTTCTTGAGCAATTAGTGCTGAAATCTCACAGCCTCTGGCAAGTGCTTCGCGCACATCGACGCCGTATATTTTATAACGCACATGGTCCGCATATGTACGCACCCTCTTATCCACCTTACTTTGCTCATAATCCGGCTCTGCAGGTGAAAGCGGTTCTGGATCTCTATAATCTGCCATATTTCCTCCTTTTATGTACTCGGTTTAAGCCAAAGCAAGAATTGGCTTGGCCTTGAAGTACCTCTTTTTACTTTATACTCCTCGTGTGTATGGGAAGTCGCGGCGGCGCCAATATTTGCTGGCGTAAGGTTGATGTTACCGGTACGATAGTTGGATTCCGCATTTCCCTTTACGCCAGTAACCGTATTTTTCTGCGCGCCCGCAGCAATCCCATCAAGCTTCTTTTTGTCCGCAGCGGACATTAGGCCATTGGCGGATTGCGTCGCGACGCTGTAGGTGGTGTTCGTATCCTGGGCTGGAATCCCAAGGGCTGTAATGTCGCCCTTTGTAACTGCTGTGACGGCACTAACATGCCCCTGTGTGTCTACAGTAATTTTGTAGAGCCCTGAAGCTCTGGCCGTATAGCCCGGATGCTTATACACCGTATCAGTGAAAACCGCATTACTCGGTACCGCCTTAGCCACCGTCACATTCGTCCAGCCCCCCCAGCTGCCATTCATTTTGGCACGGATATATTTTGGGATAGCCTTTGCGTCAGTGCTGGCTGTAAACTGGTAAATTTCCTGATATACATAGTTTGCGTTGTGGGCAATGACCCGACCAAAGTACCAGCCCGTTGAAGGCGCGTTTGCCGCGCCACTTGCCATGTACCAGCCTGTCGCAGTTGCCGCGTTCCAATCCGTTATCGACACACAGGTACTTGGGACATGTGTCCCATGACTGGCTGCCGCTTTCCCGTTCAGTTGCGCCTGAATTGCGGATGTCACGCCTTTTAGAAAATTAATTTCGCTGACACTGACGGTTGCACCATCTAGTTTGTTCAACTCGGCAGCGGTGGCTGTAATGCCAAAACTAGCCAGGGTGTAGGTGGTATTCGTGTCTTGACCCGGGATGCCCAATGCTGTAATGTCTGCTTTTGTTACCGCGACAGCGCCGGTCACATGGCCTAATGTGTCCACCGTTATCTTATATAGACCTGTGCTGTAAGCCGTATGTGAGGGGTGGGTGTAGATGGTATTGGGCGGTGTCTGCCAGGTACCGTCTGCCCGAAGGTACTTTGCGGTTCCCCCGCCGGATAAAGGCACTAAACCGTTGGTATTCGCTGTGAACACGCCATAGGTGGTGTTGGTGTCCTGTCCAGGGATGCCGAGAGCGACAATGTCCTCTTTGGTCACAGTTGTTACTTGTTTAACATGTCCCAGTTCGTCCACCGTAATCTTGTACAGGCCGCTGACACGGGCGGTGTAGGCTGGGTGGGTGTACTTGTTTGCCCCAGTCTCGATGCCGTCCAGCTTTACCTTGTCGGCGGCGATCATCAGGCCGTTGGCGGTGGTCGTTACAATTCCGTAGGTGGTATTATTGTCTTCACCCCAGGCTACGGTCCCATCGGCCGCCCACCGAAGGATCTGGCCGGATTTGCCGCCTGCCGGGATATGCTTGTAACCTGCGGTTGTCGGATGCACGTACACGGTATCGGTAAAGACCGCGTCTGCCGGAACGGATTTTAAAAGAGTATGTCCGCTGTCCCGGAGCTTTCCGGTAGCGCTGTCGTATTCCACAACATGGCCCACCAGCGCGGCACCGGTGTTGATGGCTGCCAGAATCGAATTATCTGGAATGGTAATCAGGCCGTTAACATGCTGGGTGGTCGTCCCGCCGATGTTCACGGCAGTGGTCAGACCGTCTTTGCCAGGTGCGCCGTCTTTGCCAGGTGCACCATCTTTCCCGTCTGCTCCTGGATTGCCTTTTGGTCCCTGGGCTTGTACGCCCGTATCCCGTTCCCCCAGATACCAGTTTCCATTGCCCCCGATATGTGGGGTTGTTCCATCTTGCCCGTCCTCGCCTTTTTCTCCAGACGGGCCCTTGAGGGAGGCCAGCCATTCCGAAACAGTGCCGGAAAAACCTTCTTCCACGGCAATTTCATAGGCGGATTTTCCGGGCTCTCCCTTCGGGGAGGCCAGCACGCCGGTGTTTTTGCCGGAGATCCACCAATAGCCCTCTTTAATTTCAGGAGTATCGCCCGAAATTTTTACTGGTTCCGGCGGCGTTTCGCTGCCATCAATTTCCCAGGACAAAACGCCATCGGTGACCTCTGGTTTCCAGGTTTTGCCATCCTTCAAATTTTCAATTTTCGCTTCAAGAGTGATGATATCTTCCTTTGTGCCGCTCAGCTCATTGTTCAGGTTCGTAATTTTTGAATACTGTCCATTGACAGCCTCCTTGATCACAACGATCTGTCGGCTGGCCTGATTGGCCGCGCTTTGATATTGCGACAGGGTTTTCTTTTTATCGCCGATGGTCAGTGTAATCTTTTTAGGATCAAGAAGATCAAACTTTTTCTCAACCACCTGGATGTTTTCTTTTTCAACAAGGCGCGGATTAATAAGCGGATAGGTATTGCCCACCTCAAAACCATGCAAATCCTGTCCAATTTGTGACAGATCCAGAGGCGTCACGCTCCAGCTTGTTGGAAGACGTTGGGTGTCCAGATAGGCCTGACCTTTGTTTTTCAGGTTCGCGGCATCTGTGACATCATCCCAAATCTGGGTTCCTGTGATAATGCCAAACTCCTGCTGCAGCTCTGTGTCATCCAGGTAGTCCTTACCTCCATTCACAGCAGCAATGGTCAGTCTTGCCCGTGACGCGTCTGTATCACCCTGGTTTTGGCTGTCCAACTGTTCACCCAGTGGGATCAGCCGGGTGATGATCTCGGTCGGATCCACTTCATACGTCATACTCTTTAAGTTGTGGGCTAATCGTATCGGAGTGTCCTCAACCAGCTCGCCGACCTCCGCTAGGTAGTCCAAGTAGACACCATCCGGGGTATCCCGGATTTGCAGGTATCCCCCCAGACGGCTCACAAGCTTATCCTTGATGGTGCTGAGCGTTGAATCATACCCCAGATAGCGATACAAGCTGTCGTTATTGTCTGTGACGGTCACTTCTCCTGTCTTAAACTGTTTATAGGGTTCCACCTGGCGATTGTGCGTTTCTAGTATCTTTGCGAAAAAATCCCGCACACTGATGTTGTGAAGCTCAGCATGCCGTTGATTGGTATCCTGAAGATAAGCCAGACGGGACTCACAGACGTAGGATTCTGAGAAGGCACCAGCATCGGACATGGCCTTGGTCGGCTTCAAAACCCGACCGTTAAATACGGTCTGGCCACTTTTAGCGTCAATAATTTTTATCAAGGTGTGCAGCGGCCGAAGCTTTCCCCATGCAGGATTGATCATGTTGATCGAAAAAGTAAAATCGTCCACTGCGTCCAGCTTCCGGGTTGCCTCTCCACTTGTCAGTTTTGGACCGGATGCATAAGGATTATGGATAATGGTACCTGTGGCGTCACTGGGCCCATCAAATATTTTGACAAAATACATCAGATCAGCTCCTTGTAAAAAATGAATTCAACGGTGCCCGTTCCGGTAATTTTGAGCATGTTTTGGCCAAGCTTAAGACGAAACAATTCGTTCCGGCTTTCGCCTGCTGGAAACTGATATGTGGTTCCATCCCGCTCAATGGTCATAGCGGCACTGGCTTTAACGGTTGGTACAATGCTGGCAATGCCCACATTGTAGAGATTGACCGTCTGGGTGCCAGTAATCGTATATTTTGTCTTCTGAGCGGCGTCCAGTTCAAAGTTGAAAACATCCCAGAAATCATTTCCAGAGGGCAGTTCTGCAACTTTGAACGGATAGCAGTCAAAATCCACGTTGACGATCAGCCGGTTATATTCGGTATCGTCCTCCACCTCCACACTGGCGCATTTTCCCAACCAGTGGTAATTAAAATCGTGGGTATCGTAAACTGGGAGGATTCCCGGAAGCATGAGCCAGTTCTTCAGTGCCAGTTCAAACACTTTGCGCGCCTCATAGTTCCGGTTGACCGCCCAGAATTCATAGGATACCGTTCGGTTATTAAAAATCCGTTCCCCGGTGATCATGGAAAAATCATACACACCCTGCATAAAAGGAACGTCATCGACAATGGTCTTCTCCTCCGGTGTCGGAGCCGACCGTGTCATCATCATCAACCCATAATACCGGCTGTGTTTTCCGTTAAAGGTAATGCCTTCCCGGATTGCTTCCATCAGTACGCCCACCTTTCCTGAAGGGCGGTCTTATTGCCGACCCGTTCATCGTATTGGTTATAAGTTGCCCCAACCAGTTCGCCGGAATCCAGAACGATCACATTTCCTTTACTAGCTATGCGTTCAAGCAGCTGTTCAACTCTCGGACTGCTGCCAAGAGATGTCCATGTTGCATCACGACTATCTGTGCTGAAGCCTCGGGCGCTGTTAGCAAACCGAGTATTTAGTCCTGGTAGAATATCCCCGTGGCTGTTTCGATATGGCGCTCTTGGGTTCGTCAGGCGTCTTAATTTTTCCATTTCATCGGCTGGGATGATGGCCTCATGCTTATGTACCCAGGCGATCATATCCTGTGGAACATCGCGGCTTCCAACGGAAAAACCAAAGAAAGTCGCAGGATCAACCCGGCCGCCATTGAGCAATGTTTCAAAATGAAGGTGCGGCCCTGTAGAATTACCGGTACTGCCAACTAAACCGATGACCTGCCCCGGTGCCACCATCTGCCCGACGCCAGCGATCAGTTGAGACATATGGCCGTACAGTGTTGACAGACCGTTGCCGTGGTCAATGGTGATGGCGTTCCCATAGCCCCCGTTCCAGCCTGAACTGGTGACAATCCCGCCAAGAGCCGCGTAGACGTTGCTCCCCATTGCCGCCCCGATGTCTAAACCACCATGGTTTGTAGACCCACCAGCGCCCGGATAGGGCCGGTTTCCAAACCAGCTCGTGATGTCTGTGGAATCAGCTGGCCAGACCATTCCGCCCAGCCCGACAATGCCGGTACTGCCGCCCAGCGTGATGCCCAGCTCTTTCAAAAGGTCGGGTGCTTTATCGCCCATGAAGCTCATAACCGCTTGAAGGTTCAGACGGCCATTTTCAAAGGAGTTCTTCATCTGCGCGATCATGCTGTCCACGAAGGAGGCCAGATGACTGTCCCGCAGGGAGTTGATCAACCCCTTGCCAAGCATGGTCCCGACATAGTAGGTAAAATGTGACGGCGAGTGGATCTCAAACCCTTCAATGAATTTTGACTTCAAGGTTTCAACCAGATCTTCAATGGCGCCGGTGACGCCGCCTGACGTATCCTGGATTCCTCGCTTCAGCTCATTAATCATGTTGGCGCCATAACCGTACAGTGTGCCCGACAATCCTAGGATATAACCCAAGGATGGCGAAAAGCCTGACGTTACCACGCCATATAACGTCCCCAGGATATTCTGGATACCGTCACGCATTCGCATCCAGGCGGATTGGGATTCCGACAGCATAGACTGCCAATTTTTTCTTAAATAGGCGAAAATACCGTTCCAGCTATTGGTGGTATCATTTGAAATCGCACCCCACTTAGAAGCGATCGTATTTTCCAGGGCTACCCAATCACTGGAAGCATTGGACTTAATAGCTGTCCAGGTTGTTTTTAAGAATGCCTGGATTGCCTGCCATTGAGTAGTGGTTGAAGCCGATACCTGGCTCCATTCGCTGTCCATTTCTGTACCAATCCCCTTCAATAAGTCATTGCTAAACGAACTGGTTCCAGTTACTTCAAGGCCGACATCGGTATTGAAATTGGGAATTGCCATGGACGGGTCCGATACGCCAGCAGCAGCCTTCGCGTAAGCCATTGAAACATCGTGCGGAATTACCTGAGTTCCGTTTGGCAAAATAACCAGCTCGCCGCGGCCCCCTTCGTTAATCCGCGCAAAACCGCCCTGAAAGTTTTTAGTGCCGCTGGCAAAGTGCGGAACATCGGCACCTCCCCCACTTGGCGCCGGATTTGATCCTCCGCTGAAAAAGCTTGTAATGCCATCCCAGATGTTCTGAGCGAGCCCTTTGACAGCTTCCCACAACGCGCTTCCTAGGGAACCCAGGCCGTTAATAATGCCCACAACGATATTTTTACCGAGTTCTAGCCAATTCACTTCACGGAATGCGTTGAAAATAGCCGTAAAAATCTGCGGTAACATCCCCAGCAAATCGGGAATTGCGCGAATTAAACCAACACCCAACTCAACGATTAAGGCGATCCCAGTTTCAAGCAACTTTGGCAGGTTCGATAAAATCCCGGTTAAAATATTCTGAATAATTACAGGGATAGCCGAAATAATGTGCGGGATAGCTCCAATCAGGCCCTGAGCTAGACCAACAATGAGCGCAAGCCCTGCATTGATGATATTGTTTATATTTTCCGGAGATGTCAGAGACATTACCAGCGTAATGATCATCTGAACAGCAGCAGGTAATAACGTTGGTAATTGTTGGCCAATACCGGTAACAAGTGCAGAGAGGATTTGAATCCCGACTTGTAAAAGCATTGGCAAAGCCGTTGTAATCCCATTAATAATAGTCATAATAAGCTGAGCACCTTTTTCAATGAGCCCAGGCTGTCGAAAGACACCTTCTTGGGTACCTAATAAAGTATTAACAATTTTATCCCCAAAGCCTTTTAGCTTTTCCATGGATTCCTCTGAGGTGATATTGGTAATAAACGCTTGTATCTGCGTACCAAAATTATCTTGCAGTAACCCAAAACCAGCTACCACCAACCCGGCGATGGCCCCGAATTTAAACAGCGAACTAAACGAGCTCAAAAACATGGGGCCAAACTTCGAGATACTCTGTCCAAGGCCGCTTAATCCGGTGCTAATATTTGGCAAAACGGCCGAAAAAGCACCGCCGATCTCACTACCTAATGCCTGAATTGAATTCGGGATGATTTTTTTAGCGGTGTTCGCAAAACCGCCGAATATGGAGGCCCCGGCAGCTTTGAAATTGCTGCCCATCTCTCCTAAAACAGTTGAAATGGCTGATTTTCCGCCGCTTAGCTTAGATGAAACGTCCTGAAGCCCTCCCGATAATATCGGCATGGTTTCCGAAAAGCTTAAACCGACATAATCTTTAAAAAAGCCAAAACCCTCTCCCAAGCTCCCGATGCTTTTTTTCATACTGGGCATCTCTTTGTCCAGTGCTTTTAGCCCATCGGTAAAAGAGCCTAACGGTGCTTTCATGCCGCCAAAAATTCCAGACAAACCATCGGCGACCGTCCCGACTGTTTCAAGGCCACCTCCTACAACCGATAGCGCTGGGCCAATCCCCACCGCGAAAACTGTACCGGCGGCTGCAGTTTTCAACAAAGCGCTCTGAGCGGTCGGGGATAGTGCGTCAAATTTGTCCTTCAACGCCTGAACCTTACTGACAACTTCGCTAAAAGCGGCACCGAACTTGACGCCCATCTCCGTGGCTTTTTCCTCCAGCGTTCCGAGAGACTCGTTAAAATCCGCCATCAGCGGCTTCAGTTGCGAGAAAAACCCACCGCCTTTGCCGCCGGCGTCAAGAAAATTCGCACCGATCCTTGAGATAGACGCACCGATATTGGCAAGTGCCGCAGTAAAAGAGTTTTCTCCAATAATTTTCGCTGCGCCTCCGACATTCTTTTCAATGGCATTGAACAGCATCTCAGACGATATCTGTCCATCCGAAGCCAGCTTTTTCACTTCACCAGCCGCCACACCGGCTTCCTCACCCAGCCACTGATAAATGGGGAGTCCGCGATCTGCGAGCTGCTCCAAATCCTCAGTATAGGCGGTCTGCCCAGTCTGAACTTTGTTGATAATCGAGCCCATTTCAGACATAGACATTCCTGCAATGGCTGCGGCATCCGAGGTCATCGTCAGATATTTGGTCAGGTCTTTTCCAGGCTTAATCCCAGCCGCAACCGCATTAGCGGCGGTTGTCGCGGCTTCATCCAGCCCGTAGGAAGTCCCTTTGACAGATTCCAGAGCGGAGTTCATAATGTCTTCAACTTCTGCCGCATCAAAGCGGAGCGCCTTGAGCTTTGCCCGGGCATCGTCGATACCGGTCAGGCGGTTAAAGCCCTTGACCATCGTGATTCCTGCCAGAGCAGAGGTCGCCAGTAAAGCTGGCTTCGTGATTGAACTGGTCAACTTGCTGCCGACCGCGGAGATGGAGCCGCCGATACTTTTCATTCTATTGTTAAAATCCTGAAGCGACGCCTGCGCCTTTGCAAAATTCTTTTCAAGGCTCGAGGCATCTGCGATCAGTTTTGCTTTGAGGGTGTATTCAGCCATGGTTCATCGCTCCTTTCTCAGGCATCTTGATGCCGGCAGCCTTATAAATCGCCTGCACCCAGTTCTTGCCATTCTTTTCTTCCACTTCTCCCACAATCTCAATCTGTTTTTGTACGACCGCTTTGTCCGCCGGACGCTGCTGTTTATGCCAAAGGGACAGTGCTCTTTTTCCTTTTTTCCGACATACCGTATTACCAATGGCGACTTCCACAGCCTTTTCAAACAGACTGCTGTCACCGACGGTTTTATCCTCGTAGGCTTTCCGGATAAAAAGCTTCTCGGCAGGGGTCAGTGCTTCATAATCGGCTTTTGTGTAGCCAAAATTGACCACAAAAAAAGCAAAGTCCATCGTATCAAGATAGTCCTTTGCTTCTTTTTCATACACCGGATCGCGTTTCCCCCCGCCAAGATACTCAAACCGGGTCAGACGGTCTGGAATAAAAAACCGCAGTCCCTCATCAGTGCGTTCACCACGACCATGTTGATCTGGATATAGCCCTGTTCCTGGATCAGCTCTTCCGCCAGGCCGAGCCCTTTTCCGGTTTTGATATAATCGCCGTTTTCATCGCAGAGTCCGGCGGCAAAATAGATCATCAGCTCCTGAATGCCCATCATGCTGTTGTTCATGGACAGCATGGCCACCGTCGAGGTTTTCGCCATCTGCTCGGCGGTCTGGAGTCTGCGAAGCGTATAGTGTAAATGGTAGGCCTTGCCTTTATACTCAAAGATTTCAGAGACCTCAGCCTCCTCAACACCCATACCGTCTTTTTCTTCCACTGCTTCATCAATCAATAATTTTTCTTCTTTCGCCATTTTGTTCTCCTTTATGCCTGCGCCGCAACCGCTGTGGTTGCCGCGCTCAGTTTTGTTCCTTCATAATTTCCCGTACCGGTTGCTTCCACCTTGATAAACTTGCCCTGCTGCGCCGCGGTAAGAACAAAATTTTTACCCGTCGCGCTGGCAATATCGGTATAAGCGCCATCCACAGCTTCAGCGGCTTTCCATTTGTAAGCAGCTGCCGCAGAAGCCGGGACGACGACAGCAGTCAAGGTCTGCCCCACTTTGGCTGTCCCAGTAATTGAGACAGTCTCCAGCGGGGTTTTTACTCCCCCATGCCCTCTGGCAATGCGGTTACTTTACCCACGTCTTCTCCTTCCAGTGTCGACAAATCAGTTAGCGGGCCGTTCCCTTCCAGACTGATGGAATAGGTCATGGAGTCATCATAAGGGGCTTCCAATGAGTAATCCGTGATACATGCCAAACCGCCGAACATGTGCTTCTTAGTTTTACCATTAATCACTTTCACGCAAACCAGCTCACTGTTGCTGTAGGCTTTGCCGAGTTCCTTGTGCGTTTCATCCGTTGGCACGTAAATCCCATCCGAGTCAATGCTCCACTCTTTCATCCCCGGAATTTTGGACTTCCAGCCCCCCACGGTGTCCTTGCTGGTAACCTCAATACTGTCCGCCGAGCGGTTAATGGTCAGGCCTTGCTGGCCGGCCACCGCCAATAGTTTTTCTCCGGTACTGTTAAAGATGGTCAGCAGGATGTCAGCGCCGGCGATCGCCGCCGCTGCAGTCGCGTTAAAATCGCAGTATACGTTATTATCAAATTCATTTGCCATAATCTTTCCTCCTATATTTTTGCTCTGAATCCATAGCACACCTTAAAGCTGTAGGACAGCACCGCGTGCCTTTCATCGGTTTCGTCGGTCTGCAGATTGATCAGACCGTTTCCAATTTGCAGAAGAACCGTATAGCCCTCCGGCAGTTCAATCTTTTCCGTCAGGCTTTCTTCCAGCTTTTGTATCAGTTCATAAATGCGGACGTTGCCCGCGCCGGGCTCCGCAACGGTATGAAAATAGACCGTATAGGTATCACACCACATGGTCTTGGTATTATCCGGCTTAATGCCCACAATCTCCGCATAATAAAAAGGCGCGGGATAATCCTTTGGAATTTTATCCAGGCACCTGAGCCCGGTCCGCGCCTCTACTTTTTTGATGATGGCCGCGTGTAAGTCCAGCAGCCCTAATTTCTTTAACATTTAATCACACAACTTTCTGACCGTTTCCTCGAGATCGGCCTTGAAGACGGGCATCTGGGTTTCCAGGTTCTTTTTCAGAAAATGCTGCCCAGGTACCCAGCCGCCATCTTTAGTACGGTGTCCAAACTCAACATGCGGCCCGTATTCTTTGGTATAACCCACTTCTCCGGCGCTATCCTCCACATTCGGCAGTGTCACCCCGACGGATTTCCGGAGCTCACCAGTATCCACCGGAGTGCCGCCGTTTTTAGCCCGGTTGTGCATCTCGGTCAGGTTTTTGGTCAATATCGCGTCCAGCTTGACTTTATTGCCGCGCCTCAGCGCTGCCGCCAGCTCATCAACGCCCTCCATCTGAACGGTTACCAGATCATAGCTCATAAGCGATACCCCTTCACATAAACAATCCGCCACCGATCCGCATCCGATCCCCGGAAGCCTTCAACCGTATAAGTGTTGCCGCCAATCTTTACTTTGTCGGCCTCCCGAACACCTGCCAAGGACGCCCGGGTAATCAACTTCCGGTGGGCCGCGGTAAATTCCCGACCCAGTACATCAACATCCTCGGCGCTCCACTCCGTCAGCCGGCCAGTGGTGTCCAGATAAGGCTTATCCTCTGTCATTGCATTGCCCAGGACATCCCTCCCGGTTTCTTCCCCGGCAATAAAAGTAATCTTCTGAAACCTCATAAGAATTTCACCACCCTTTTGTTGGCGTTTTTGAGATACTGCTCAAACTCACTTTCGTACTCGGCCAGTACATTGGCCACAAAGCTCGTACTCAGGGTATCGGCTCCTTCGGATGCGATCCCTTCATAATACTTGCGGCGGATGAGCTTCACCGCCACATCCACCACAATGCTCTGCATGCTGTCTGGCAGTTCAGCCGTCCCAATCCGGAGGTTGATTCGGTCCGTAGCCGTGGTGATATATTCCTCCAGTTCGTTGTCTTTCGGGATGACTTCCTCATCCGACAGGCGTGTTTTGACACGTTCCAGCAATTCCATCCGGTTTCTCCTTACTGAAAGGTCAGGCCGGACATCGCAATCTCGGCGGACGCTCCGGTTCCGTTGAGGTGCAAGACTGCTTTTTGAGCGGTCGACACATCTGAGCCAAGGAAGACCACGTTGGGCGTCGGCGCTTTATCGACCGTTGCCGCCTTGTCTTTATTTTTGACGTACATTTTCAGGGTGCGGTTGCCACCGTACAGAAACGGCAGGTAATATCCGCTTTGTTCGGAAGAGTCGCTGCCGTTAAAACCCGTATAACCGGATACATGTTTGAGGGTACCAGAAAGCTTTCCTTCTTCTGAAAAGGTAACTGTGCCCAAATCGGACGCCTTTTTACCGTAACAATCGGTTTCTGCTGGCACTGCCGATAAATTGCGGATAATATCCGCAGTGCCCGTTACTCCCCCGAAATGGTTCCGACAATGACGCCATCCGTGAATTCCGGGAAGAATCGCACGCAGGACATGATCAGCGTTTCAATGGTCGCGTTTTCGGTGGATGCTGAATGGGTCATCCCCATCATGCCCGTCGCGTCGGAGGTCAATCCGAATGAGCTTGCCAGATCCCCGCCTGACGCAGGCACATAGACGCCTCTTAAGTTTTCCTTGGCAGTCGCGATCAGCTTGCCGGCTTCCAGCGCCGGTGAAATCACGACGGTTCCCAGGCCGAGAAAATCTTGAATATAGGACATGCCAAACGCAGTCTGCATGGATACCTGGGCGTTTGCCAGATAAGCGGCCACATCATCGGTGGAGACAAAGAAAATCGGGGTCGCGTCTTCATCTTCGTAGTATTTCTTCACGGCTGCCCATGCGGCGGATAAGGTCGCCTGAAGGCCTTTTCCGGTGGCGGAGCCGGTTCCTTTTGCCAGCTGTTCATAGAAATCTTTTTTGATTTCCTTTTGCAGGTTGGAAATCATCTTGTCATCGGTACGGTTAACCGCCATGGTTCGCCCAACCTTCTGAATGGATTCCGCCGTGGTTTGCTTGCGGTATTTTTTCAAGGTCAGCTCAATGGTATTGACCAGGGTTCGCTTGAACTTGGTCAGGGCGATTTCTTCCCCTTCTCCGACCTGTTCCGGGGTATTTGTCTGCTCCAGCTTGTACATCTTGACGGTATTGCCAGAAGGCATGGCGTCAAGCTCCACGATGCCCAATAAATTCTGAAGCTCAGTAATATTGCTATTCAACCTGGACACAAAGTCCATGGAAATTGCGGGTTCTAAATCGGCGGCCTTTGTCTGGTTTTCCGGGGCCGCAAAACGTTGTAAGTTAAATGCTTTATTCATGTGTTTTTCTCCTTTTAGTTTTGAAATAAATCCCAGTTTTCCTGGATGAGCCGTTGGCGTTCGGCTCGATTCTGTACCTTCATGATTTGTTCTTTGGTCAATCCGCCAGAGGTGGTTCCCACTTTTGGCGTGGCACCTTTCAAGGCCTCACCCACGGCTTTCTTGACCGCTGCGTTGAACAAATCCGCAAAGGCGTCAACATTCGCCTTGGTTTGATCCGCGTCCTCGGCTACCAGTACGGATAGCAGTTTGTCATCCAGGTTGATATTGCGCTCCATCAGAATGCCGCGGGCCGTCCGGGACATTTCACTGAGGCGTTTTTCCCTGAGTAATCCCTCCAGCTGCTGCTGCATCTGTTCACGCTCGTGCTGGGATTTTTCCTGCTCCGACATGCTCGCCAGGCGCTTGGCTTCGTCCATTTCTTTTTCTTTCTTGGACTGCCATTCCGCGAACTTACGCCCAATGATCCGGTCAAGATCGGCGTCGGTATATTTTGCCTCGGCCTTTTCTTCGCCTTTCTCCTGACTTTTTTTGTCTTCAATTTGTTCCAGAGCCGGTTCTGGCGTTTCTGTGGGTTCATCCTCTGCAAAACGTTGTAAATCAAATAAATCAGTCATGTGTTTTCTCCTTAGCTTTTTAGGGGTTCAAACGTTGCCCCGTAAATTTTCCCGTTGCTTTTAAGGTCCTCCACGGCCTGGACCGTCACGTGATCCGGATAAGCTTCCGCCACACCGGAAACGCCAATAAAAAAAGCCCTTAAAAGGACTTGAAAGCTTAAATCAATGGTTGAAGGGTCGTAGGTGATCTTCGTATACCCTTTATCTTTTTGAACGTGTATTTCGCTGTCTGAGAGCGCAAAAGCGGATGCAGCCAACGTCTCTACCAAAGCTGAGACCGCTGCGCAGACGATATCCTTTTCTGGCGCTGCGTAGTGCGCGTGGCCGGAAATGGTAATGGTGTTTTTCGTTTGTGTAATTTGAATCACAGGCAGCCTGCCTCCTTTCCTCTTTGTCTTAGTCATGCTTCCAAACATCATATAGTTTTATACTGAGCTGCGCAATTTTATAAACTGCACATAGCCCCAGTAAAACCCAGTAAGCCACTGACATATTCAGCGCCAGACCAAGCATCAGAAATAAAATCAAAGCAATCATCTCTATAACCGTCTTTTCTCTGCGGCGTCTTTGCCTGCTTTGTAAATTGTATTGATTACTTGGATGCCTGTAAAAGCAGCCGCAATCCACCAGATCACCCAGTAACCAGTGGTCATCTGCAGCGCCTGGCCAATCATCCATAATAAAGCGAGTCCTAACATGTCGAACCTCCTTGTTCTTTGTATTAAAAAAGCACCTGCGTTTGCAAGTGCTATAAAATCTAAGCAGGCGTACCATTCTCCTGCGTCTCTCGGGTTTCCCCTGTCAAGCCGTCGGCGTGTGAACGGGTACGAAATCCTCCACCCCAGATACACCTTCTATGTTAATTTTAGCTTTTTACATTCTTCTGTCAATTTGTTCCGGCCAAACCGTATCGGTTAGAATACTGCCATCTGGCTGATCAATATCCATTTCATAGGCTTTTCCGTCGTCGTAAACTTCAACAACATATGCCAGCTTACCATTTTTTAAAAGAACTTTGTCGAACAACGACAGCTTCATATACTCACCTCTTATCGACGTATAACGTCGTCAATCGCATTTCATCTGTTTCTTTATCATTAATCCAGGCTGTTAAAACTTTTGCAGTTTTACCATTCGGCCCTTCTAATTCCATGATAACTTCATACCGCATTCCGAATCCGAGATCGCCTTTCTCCCTAGCGCTAAACCGACCAACATTCTCACGGATTTGCGCTATTAGATCGCGAGCATTGTCCAAATTGTAACCCAGTGCTTTCTCAAAAGCTTCTGCCTTGTTAGGGTCTTTTTCGGGGTTGAGAGCATAACTTATAAATTTTGCCTCTGGAAGTACCGCATTCTCATATCCTGGTAGTTTTATTATATCACCTTCATCCCCTTCATTCAACCGACCTTTAACCTTCTCAGCCTGTCCATTACCATGCCTCAGCTCGTAATCTTCCATCCAAGCATCCCAGCCCGACACTTCAATTGTAAAGGAGCACCGGCACCAGGCGTGCAGTGGTGGAAAATTGATACCGGGCTTCCGGTCTTTGATCTGAAAAGTTTTTTTGGCCACCTCTCGGCAGATAGCACAGACCTTCCCATCTCCCACTGTAGACACCCGATATTCCTCAAATTCGCCCTCAAAGGGCGTTATTTGGGCTTCAGCCATAACATAGGTACCCTCCGTGTAAACAAGCCGATATGCGTCATTTCGCGTGACTTTATCAAATCGCTTGCGCAGGTTTCGGACAATGGTATCATAGGAATCGCCACGGGCAAAAGCCTGGGCGATGTCGGCGTTCAGGTAGTTTGCCAGTTTTTCCGTGTTTCCCCAGATACGGGTGCTGAAGTTCTTCCCGTCTGCCCATGGGACATCCACAAATTTCTTGATGATATCCGCATTGACCGCGTAGAAGTTCTTACCAAAGCCTAAGGCCTCAGCGGCCGCGTTGGCCGCTCGTAATGCTTGCCGAGCGAGGTGACGCGTAAGCTGTTCAATATTGGCCGCACCAATTTCGTACTGCTGCATTAAAATGGAATACTGCAGTCCTTCAAGTCGGTTCAGCTTATAAATGGATTCACGAACCAGCATTAAATGGGCACATTCGGGATACTTCTTGGCAAAAGCGTCCATCTGCTCCATGAGCAGCCGCCTATCTTCGGCGGATAGGCGTTCCATGAGTTGTCGGTATTGAATCACATTGTCCTCGCCGTATTGCGTATAATAGGCGGCAATCTGCTTCTCAAGCTTCCGAAATTCGGCATCATAAAAGGACGATAGCCGTTTTTTCAGTTTAGCTTCGTCCTTTTCAAGTTGCTTGCTCAGTTGCTGTTGGCGTTTCTTCCAATATGTCATTGTCTGCCTCCTCACGGATCCGGTTCAATGGATAGTCCGTTGTGTATCCGGTCTTATCCTGTTCTTCCTCCATGCGGTCAATCTCCTGTTTGGCATTTTCCACAATGGATAAAACAGATAGTTGGGTTTCCTGTGAGACCAGACCGCTCAGATTTCCGGCAATCTGACTTTCTTCCAAAAGGTTGGCTGGAATATTCATGGTAAATTTGTACCGAATCCCCACCCAGTCTTCTTTGGAAAGTGTGGCGCCTTGCCCGCTGGCTAAAGGGTTGCTGAAAATTAACCGGTAACGTCGGTTCATGCCGGCGGTGAATTTCCGCTCTTTCGTTTTGGCCAGGTTGCTCATGGATTGAAGTTTATACTTGAGCGCGATGCCGGAACTGGTACCGAAGTTCTCGTCGTTGATGTTTGCCACCATGCTGATCTGAAAAATCAGACGCTCCAAACGGTCAATTAAATTTTCCTGGGTTGTATCCGCGTTTGGCTTTGACAGAAACTCCACTATTATTTTATCCGCTTCATCGCCTTCCAGATTGATGATCCGGGTATCCCGGAGTTCCGCCAGTTTGTCGTCACTGAGGGACGCGCCTAAAATCTTCAGGTAAGCATCTGCGAAGTAGTCCACGTCATTGGCTTTCTCGCTGAGCGCTTTGTTGTAAGCATTGATCATGGGCAGCACGCTCTCAAAAATACCCATACGCTCCGCGTTCTCAATATATTCTGTTGCTGGAACGCCGTCGAAGGCGTGAGGCTTCTCCTCTTCGGAAAAAATGTAGCTGCCCCGGTTGGCGAACCATCGAACGACTCGGCCGTCCGAAAAGCTGCCTTTTTCCACACCTCCCGCATCATCGTAATAGTGGACAAAAAATAAAGGTTTTTCCAGAATGCTGTCATCATAAATCATAAACGCGTTCATGGGGGAAAGATAGCGTACACAAAGCTTTTCAAATGCGTCAACGTAGTACATCTCGTACCCCCTGCCAAAAATACAGCAAATTTTAGAGAGCTCCGCGTTCACATCATCAATGTCATTGTATTGCTCAAACTGTTCTAAAAAATCAGAGACCGCCTCACTGTCATGGGCGGTCTTAATTGGAATCCCCATAAAGAAACCGTTCATGGTATCCGCGATATACTTAGCAAAATTGACGGGAATCCGGTTGTCGGGTTTATAAGCCGCCTTTTTGTTCTGGTGCCAAATCGGGTAATCATTCTTGTAAGCGTCCAGAAGTGGCTTAAAGCGGTCATTGACCATGGTTTTATGTTTGGTAATGTATTCGCTGAGCAGCTCCGGCGTCATGACTGTCCCTTCGGATACTCTGAAAATGTCCTCTTTCATTAAATGCCTCCTTTGAAAAGATTGACCTTAAGTGGATCACGGACAATCGTATAACAGAAATACCGCACCGCATCCATGGCGTGGTCGTATTCCTTGACGGGTTTGTCCTCACCGCGGTCAACGGCTTTT
>ERZ781275.1341-NODE-1341-length-17061-cov-3.271963_pt1 | contig 17061 bp, 15 predicted proteins | sample MGYA00375853_ERZ781275 | MGnify/ENA primary metagenome ERZ781275 (study PRJEB29790, sample SAMN03653691) | human gut metagenome | host: Homo sapiens | place: USA: Dallas, Texas | collected 2012-07-23 | study: EMG produced TPA metagenomics assembly of the Gut...
GAGGGCATGTTCGCCGAGGCGCTCGATCCGGTCAAGGCGCGCCGCTACTTCGAGAGCGCTCCGCCCTCGACCGACGGCACCTGCACCATGTGCGGCGAGATGTGCGCCATGCGAACCGTGAACACCATCATGGACGGCCTGACGGTCGATCTCGGGAAGGAGTAGCCTATGGAACCGTTCGCTTTGAAGAGGGCCTTGGACAACGTGCGGGCGACGACGCCGCTCGTGCATAACATCACAAACTACGTGACGGTGAACGACTGCGCGAACGCGCTGCTGGCCATCGGCGCAAGCCCCATCATGAGCGACGAGCCCGCCGACGTGTTCGACATCACGTCCATCTGCGGCGGCCTCACGCTGAACATCGGCACGCTCAACGAGCGCTCCATCCAGGGCATGTTCGCGGCCGGCGAGCGTGCGAGCGAGCTGGGCCATCCCATCGTGCTCGACCCGGTGGGCGCCGGGGCGTCGGCTCTGCGCACGCGCACGGCTTCCGACCTGCTGGACAAGCTGGCCGTGTCCGTCGTGCGCGGAAACATGTCGGAGGCGAAGGCGCTCGCAGGCGGCGCGGCGGCCACGCGCGGCGTGGACGTGTGCCCCGGCGATGCGGTCACTGAGGACAACCTGGCGGCCGGCGCGGCGTTCGCGCGCGACTTCGCCGCGAAGACGGGCGCCGTCGTGGCCGTCACGGGCGCCATCGACATCGTGGCCGACGCCGAGCGCGCCTACGCCGTTCGCAACGGCAGTCCCCTCATGGGCCGCATCACGGGCGCCGGCTGTATGCTGTCGTGCGTGTGCGCGGCGTTCGTGACGGCGAACCCCGATGCGCTGCTCGACGCCACGGTGGCCGCCGTCGCCGGCATGGGGCTGGCAGGTCAGATCGCCCAAGGCCGCATGAGCGGCTACGACGGCAACGGGTCGTTCCGCACGTACCTGCTGGACGCCCTGTACAACCTCGACGGCGATGCCCTGGAAGCGGGCGCGCGGGTCGAAGAGCTAGCATGAGGAGCGCATGTACCCGAGGGAGAACCTGCGCCGGGCGATGGCGCTGTACGCGGTCACCGATCGCGCGTGGCTGGGCGAGCGCACGCTTTCCGCGTGCGTCGAAGAGGCGCTTGCGGGCGGTGCGACGTTCGTGCAGCTGCGCGAGAAGGACGCTCCCCAGGCCGAGGTGGTGCTGCGCGCCCGGGCGCTCGCGCCGCTCTGCCGCGAGGCGGGCGTGCCGTTCGTGGTGAACGACGACGTGGAGGCGGCTCGCATCGCGGGCGCCGACGGCGTGCACGTGGGGCAGGATGACGCCGCATGCGTCGAGGCGCGCGAGAAGCTGGGGCCCGACGCCATCGTGGGCGTGTCGGTGCAGACGGTGGAGCAGGCGTTGGTCGCCCAGGCCGACGGCGCAGACTACTTGGGCGTAGGAGCCGTGTTCGGCACGCCCACGAAGCCCGATGCCGCCGACGTGGGGACGGACGGCCTTGCCGCCATCTGCGCCGCCGTCGATATTCCCGTGGTGGCCATCGGCGGCCTGAACGAGCGTACGATCCCCGAGCTCGCGGGGACGGGAGCCGACGGCGCGGCGGTGGTGTCGGCCATCTTCGCGGCTGAGGATATCGAGGAAGAGACGCGTCGTTTGCGGGCGGCGGTGCAAGCGGCGCTCGGCGCATAGCCGACGCGCGCCGATAGAAAGGAAAGCGCTATGGAAGCAGTGCTCAGCATCGCGGGTTCGGATTCCAGCGGCGGCGCGGGAATCCAGGCCGATATCAAGACCATCGCCGCGCACCGCCTGTTCGCCGAGACGGCGATCACGGCGCTCACCGCGCAGAACACGCTGGGCGTGACGGGCGTGCTCGACGTCGATCCGGCGTTCGTCGCGAAGCAGATCGACGCCGTGTTCGAGGATATCCGGCCTGCCGCCGTGAAGATGGGCATGGTGTCGTCGGCCGCCATCATAGAAGCCGTCGCCGACGCGCTCGAGCGCCACGCAGCCGCCAATATCGTGGTCGATCCCGTCATGGTGGCCACGAGCGGCGCCCGCCTCATCGGCGACGATGCGATCGAAGCTTTGAAGGCGCGCCTATTGCCCCCAGGAGTCCCAAAGAAGCCCAGAATATCGGCATAGGCTTTGTTCATCAGGAATTGAGCCTGTGCCCCCACCTGACGGCGGCGGAGAATATCTTCATCGGGCGTCTGCCCCACAAGGGGGGAATGATTGATTTCAAACGCCTCTGGGCGGATGCTGACATGGTTCTGAAGCAGTTCAACGCCAATTTTCCCAGCAGCGCGCTGGTCAGTGAGCTGACTGTCTCTGAACAACAGATCATTGAGATTGCGAAGTCGGTTTCACTCAACTGCAAGCTGCTGATTCTGGATGAGCCAACCTCCTCCCTCACGGAAAAGGAGACTGCCCGGCTCTTTGATTTGGTAAAGGAATTGAGCGGTAGGGGAATCAGCATTCTCTACATCTCCCACCGCATGGCGGAAATCTTTGAAATCTGCGACCGGGTCACTGTGTTCAAGGATGGTACCTATGTCACTACCATGGACACCGGAGATATCTGTGCAGACGATATCATCCGCGCTATGGTGGGCCGTGAGCTGGGAAATCTCTACCCAACCAAGAGCAGCTGTATCGCAGCGGACGATCCGGTTCTGGAGGTCAACGGCCTCACCGGCAGTATCTTCCGCGAAGTCAGTTTTGCCCTGCGGCGGGGGGAGATCCTGGGTTTTGCCGGGCTGGTGGGCGCGGGACGGAGCGAGGTTATGCGCGGTCTGTGCGCCATTGATCCCATCCGTTCCGGCCAGGTAGTGCTCAACGGCAGGCCCTGTGCCTTCCACACCTACCGTGACGCTGTGGATGCAGGCATCTGTTACTTGACCGAGGACCGCAAAACCCAGGGCCTGTTTCTGGAGATGAGTATCAAAAACAATATGTCCAGCGCCAACATGAAGGGAGTCTCCCATGGCATTTGGCTGGACGACAAGCTGGAGCGAAGCTTGGCCAACCGATTTGTAGAGCAACTGGCCATCAAAATTCCGGGCATTGAATACCCCATCAGCAGCCTGTCCGGCGGCAATCAGCAGAAAGTGGCCATTGGCAAATGGCTGCGCAGTCATGCCAATGTTTTGATTTTTGACGAACCGACCAAAGGTGTCGATGTGAAAGCGAAAACCGATCTGTTCATGCTGATCGATGGTCTGGCGCGGGAAGGCAAAGGGGTGATTTATGCCTCGGGTGAATTCGCCGAGCTGGTCGGTTTATGCGACCGCATCTGCGTACTGTGGGACGGACGGATCGTGGCGGAGATCCCCGGCGCGGAAGCCCGGGAAGAGACACTGCTTTATTATTCAACCGGAGGAGCGGCAGCGTGAGCAAGGCCCTGGCAGTGAACGCGACGGTATCGGGCCGTCAGCGATTTTTTGATTTTCTCTATAAGTGGGGCATGTTGCTGACCGTGGTGCTGCTGGTGGCGGTCTTTGGCCTCGCCTCGGACAATTTCCTTGACCCGTTCAACATCATCAACATTCTGCGCTCGATTGCCATCGTGACGGTGATTGCCATTGGGGTGTCGATTTCCCTCACCATCGGCGGCTTCGATCTGTCCGTCGGATCGACGGCATCGCTGGCCAACGCCCTGGTGATCTCCCTGTTCGTCTGGCATGGCCTGGGGACCACCGAAGCAATCCTGATCACCCTCGTGCTCTGCACTCTGGTAGGGCTGTTTAACGCCTTTCTGATCGTGGTGCTGCGCATCCCCGACATGCTCGCCACCCTGGCCAGCCTGTTTGTGATTCAGGGGGTGGCGATGACCTACAGCTACGGCGGGTCGATTACCGAAAACATGGTGCTGCCGAGCGGCGAGATGGCGGAAGGCACCATCCCGGCGGCGTTTGGCGCGCTGGGCCAGGTGCCGACAATCGTCATCATCATGCTGGTGGTAACGCTGGTCGCCCAGCTGGCGCTGTCGTTCACCACCCACGGCCGGCGGATGTACGCCATCGGCGGCAACCCGGAGGCGGCGAGGCTCTCCGGCCTGCGGATCACGCGTTATAAAGTGGCGGCGTATGTGATTGCTTCGCTGCTGGCCGGGCTGGGCGGCATTCTGCTGGCCTCGCGCATCGGATCCTCGCAGGTTAATGCCGGCGGCGGCTATCTGATGGACGCGGTGGCGGCGGCCTGGATCGGCTTTTCGCTGGCCGGTTCCGGGAAACCGAACGCCCTGGGGACGCTGGTGGGGGCGGTGATCCTCGGCGTGCTCTCCAACGGCCTGGTGATGCTCTCGGTGCCGTATTACGCGATGGACATTATTAAAGGGCTGGTACTGGCTGGCGCGCTGGCACTGACCTATTTTCAGCGCCGTACTTAACATTTTACAGGGTAAACCGCATGAAAAAGATCGCACTCTCTCTCATTACGCTGGGTCTGCTGCAGTCGACGGCGGCGCTGGCCACCGCCCCGACGCCGGTGCCGGCGGCCATTGCCGAACACAACGGCCCGATCCGCATTGCCGTGATCCGCAACCTGGGGTCTGACGATAACACCACCCAGTTTGTCGCCGGGGCGCTGCAGGAAGGCAAAAAGCTCGGTTTCAAAATCAGCACCTTCCTGAGCAACGGCGATGACGCCAAATTCCAGGACTTCGTCAACCAGGCCATCAGCCAGAAATACGATGGCATTATTCTCTCCCAGGGGCGTGACCCCTATTCGACGGCCCTGGTGAAGAAGGCGGTGGACGCCGGGATCAAAGTGGCGGTGTTCGATACCGCGGTGAGCGGCGAGATCCCCGGAGTGACGGTCAGCCAGCAGGATGACGCCTCACTGACCGAGCTCTCCTTTGGCCAACTGGTGAAAGACTTCAACGGCAAGGCCAACATCGTCAAGCTGTGGGTGGCGGGCTTCCCGCCGATGGAGCGCCGTCAGGCGGCTTACCAGACGCTGCTGAAGCAAAACCCGGGAATCAAAGAGCTGGAGTCGATCGGCGCCGTGTCATCCGATGTGCAGGGCGACACCGCCAACAAGGTGGGGGCGATCCTCGCCAAGTATCCGAAAGGGAAAATCGACGCTATCTGGGGCACCTGGGATGCCTTCAGCCAGGGAGCCTATAAAGCGCTGAAAGAGAACGGCCGCACCGAGATCAAACTCTACAGTATTGATATTTCCAACCAGGATCTGCAACTGATGCGCGAAGCCGGCAGCCCGTGGAAGGTGAGCGTGGCGGTGGATCCGAAGCTTATCGGCGCGACCAACGTGCGGCTGATCGCCAATAAGATCGCCGGCGAGCCGACGCCAGCCACCTACGACTTCAAGGCGGCGGCGATCCCGCAGGCGCTGCTGGCGGCCCAGGCGGGGGCGGTGAATGTGGCGTCGCTGGGGAAAATCATTCCGGGCTGGGGCCAGACGGAAGACTTTATCGCGCCGTGGTTCGCGACGCTGGAAGCGAAAAACAAATAAAACGAAGCCGGGTGGCGGCGGGGCGGCATGGTGGCCCTCACCCCGGCCCTCTCCCGCAGGGAGAGGGGGAAAACCAACTGCACTCGTAGGCCCGGTAAGCGCAGCGCCACCGGGCGAAAGGAATTCACTATGTCAGCATTACCTTCCCCAGAATACAGCCGCAATATGCGGCTGATTGGCCATAGCGACCAGGGCGGTCGTCCGGACGGCGTGCAGCTGATGGTGCACCGCGGATTCGCCTATATCGGCCATATGGTGTCGCAGGGCTTTTCCGTGGTCGATGTTCGCGATCCGACCCGGCCCACCACCGTCAACTATATTGCCGCGCCCTCGGGCACCTGGAACGTGCACCTCCAGGCGCATGACGATCTGCTGCTGGTGATCAACGCCCGGGACCTGTTTGCCGACGCCCGTTTTGCCGATGAGAAGGTGTACTACACCCGATCGGTGGGTGACACAGTCAGCGATGTGCAGGACAAAGGCTGGAGCGCCGGGCTGCGCGTGTTTGATATCTCCACGCCGGATAAGCCGCGTGAAATTGGCTTTCTGTCGCTTAATGGCATCGGTATTCACCGCATCTGGTACGTCGGCGGCCGCTGGGCGTACGTGTCCGCGCTGATCGACGGTTTTACCGACTACATCTTCCTGACCATCGATCTGGCCGATCCGCGTAAACCGCAGGTTGCCGGGCGCTGGTGGCTGCCGGGGATGCACCAGGCAGGCGGCGAAACACCGGACTGGCCGCAGGGCAAACGCTACGCGCTGCACCACGCCATTATTGCCGGGGATACCGCCTACGGCAGCTGGCGCGACGGCGGCCTGACGCTGCTGGACGTCAAAGACCGAACTCAGCCGACGCTGATTAGCCATCGCAACTGGAGCCCGCCGTTTGGCGGCGGAACGCATACCGCGCTGCCGCTGCCGGATCGCGATCTGCTGGTGGTGCTGGATGAAGCGGTGCTCGACAACCAGGAGGACGGCGAGAAGCTGATCTGGCTGTTTGATATCCGCGAGCCGGCGAACCCGGTGAGTATCTCAACTTTCCCACAGCCGGATGAAATCGACTATGTGGCGAAAGGGGCGCATTTTGGCCCGCACAATCTGCATGAGAACCGGCCGGGGAGCTTTGTCAGCTCAACGCTTATCTTCGCCACGTATCAGAATGCCGGCGTGCGGGCGTACGACATTTCTAATCCTTATCGCCCGCTGGAGACCGGGGCGCTGGTGCCGGCTGCTCCTGAGAGAATGATGGATACCCGTCCCGGCCGCCCGCGGGTGATCCAGTCCTGTGACGTGTTTGTCGATGCCCAGGGAATTATCTACAGCACCGATTACAACGGCGGGCTGTCGGTGATTGAGTATCTGGGGTGAGGGCAAGGTAAAAGCAAAATTGTGCTTGCATTTCTGCCGGGTGGCGGCTTTCGCCTTACCCGGCCTACGAAAGACTGCAAGATCAAATCGTTATGCGGTTATCTGTAGGCCCGCGCAAGCGTAGCGCCGCCGGGCAATCTCAGAAAATTGCACTTTTTAGGGCTTGCTCCCTCTCCCTGTGGGAGAGGGCCGGGGTGAGGACAAGGTAAAAGCAAAATTGTGCCCGCATTTCTGCCGGGTGGCGGCTTTCGCCTTACCCGGCCTACGAAAGACTGCAACATCAAACCGTTATGCGGTTATCTGTAGGCCCGCGCAAGCGCAGCGCCGCCGGGCAATCCCAGAAAATTGCACTTTTTTAGGGCTTGCTCCCTCTCCCTGTGGGAGAGGGCCGGGGTGAGGGAAAACAGGCCGCACTCAGCTGTACTGGCGCACCCGCGCCAGCAGCTCGTCGACGCTGTCGATACGCTCGGCCAGCACGATCAGCGCTCTGCCGAGGGTAATGGCGTGGCGCAGGCACTCATGACGCATGGCATCGTCCTGGATAGTGTCGATATCCGCGACGTGCGACAGTCCGACGCTGCGGCGGATCAGTTCGCTGCCGCAGAAGCCGACCGCGTCCGCCCACACCTTTTTCAGAAAGGCGGAGGCATAGCCGGGGTAAGCCAGCGCCGCGTCGCGGGTTTTCTCCGCCGCCAGCGCCTGGAAGCGCTCGGCAAAGGTGGTCCACAGTTGGTGGATGTCGTTCAGCCGCTGCTCGCGCGCGGCGGCGGCATCGCGAATGCCGAGCTGGCCCGGCAGGCCGCAGTAGTTCAGCAGCAGGTTGCCGATAGCGGTGCCGATATCGAAGCCGATGGGGCCGAAGTAGCCGAACTCGGCGTCGATGGCCTTCAGGCTGCCTTCGGCAACGAAGATCGACCCGCTGTGAATATCGCCGTGCAGCAGCGCTTCCGCATGGGCAAAGAAACGGTGCTTCAGCGCCGCCACCGCCAGCTTAAGCTGGGCGTCGTCGCGCAGGGCGGCGACATCGGCCTCCAGCTCCGCCGGGTAGTTATTGCGCTCGTGGATCTGATACGGGTCGTTAAAGAACAGATCCTCGGTGATCTCGCACATCGCCGGGTTAATAAACTGCGCTACCTGCGCTTTTTTCTCGTGGGGATGAAGATAGAAATCGCTGGTGTGAAACAGCACCTGCGCCAGATAGTCGCCAAGCTGGCGGGCCGCCTGAGGGTAGTAGACGTTAGCGATAAGCTCCCCGCGCCAGATGCGGTGGTCGGAAAGATCTTCCATCACCATCACCGCCAGCTCGGGATCAAAGTGATGGATTTTTACCGTGTGCTGCGGGCTGTGCTGATAGTGGGCGACCAGGGTCTGCGCTTCGAGACGGGCGCGGTCAAGGGTCAGCGGCCAGGATTCGCCGACGCAGCGCACGTAGGGCAGGGCCTGTTTGACGATCGCCCGGCTGACGCCCTGGCGATCGAACACTTTAAACACCAGATTGAGGTTGCCATCGCCCACTTCCTGCGCGCTGACCAGCTCAGATGGGTTGTCGATGCCGGCGAACTGCTGCGCGTAAGCCACGGCGTCATGGGCGGTGAAGGTATGGTATTGCGACATTGCCTCGATCCTCGAATTCTGATTAAGCCGTTCAGACGTCTATACTTCTGGATTCCATCCTGACACAATGTGATACAACAACGCAACAGGGATTTAACGACATGCAGACATTACAGACCACCAGCCTGCGGGTGAGTGAAAATCAGCTTTTTATTCTCGACCAGCAGGCCTTGCCGCAGGAAAAACGCTGGCTGGCGGCGGATAACGTTGCGCTGCTGGTGGACCATATTCACGCCCTGCGGGTGCGCGGCGCGCCGTTGATTGGCCTGTCCGCCAGCCTGCTGCTGGCCCTGCTGGCCCAGCGCGGCCTGTGCCGGGATGAACTCCAGCTGGCGCTGGAGACGCTGCGCGCGGCGCGGCCGACGGCGGTCAACCTGATGAATAATCTGGATCGCATGAAGCAGGTGCTGGCCCGGGAGGATTATCCGCAGGCGCTGGAAGCGGAAGCCTTGCGTCTGGTCGAAGAAGATAAACAGCTGTGCGACCGCATCGCTGAGGCGGGCAGTGCGCTGGTGAAGCCCGACAGTCGATTGCTGACCCACTGCAACACCGGTGGCCTGGCGACCGCCGGGGTAGGTACCGCCCTGGGGGTCATTGCGCTGGCGCATCAGCAGGGAAAAGTGGCCAGCGTGTGGGTCGATGAAACCCGGCCGCTGCTGCAGGGCGGTCGTTTAACCGCCTGGGAGCTGGGCGAGCTGGGCGTGCCCTATCAGCTGATCGCCGATTCAATGGCCGCCAGCCTGATGGCGCAAGGGAAGGTGGATGCGGTGTGGGTCGGCGCCGACCGCATCGCCGCCAACGGCGACGTGGCGAATAAAATCGGCACCTATTCCCTGGCGGTATTGGCCCATTACCACCAGATCCCGTTTTATGTCGCTGCGCCGCAGACGACCCTCGACCGCCATTGCCCGAACGGGGCGGCCATTCCCATTGAGCAGCGCGCCGCGGCCGAAGTGACCGGAGTGGCGGGCAGCTTTGGCGCGGTACAGTGGGCGCCGACCGGGGCCGCCGTGTACAATCCGGCGTTCGATGTCACGCCTGCTGGGCTGATAAACGGCTGGGTGCTGGACAGCGGGGTGGTCACCCCGGCGCAGGTCTCCGCCGGGGCGTTTGCGCCGGATAACGGATAACGGACGCCGTGCCGGGCCTGGAAAAAACGGTTTTCCCTGGCCCGGGCAAACGCCGCTACGGCAGGACCATCGCTACCGTCGGGGCGGAGGGCCGATCGATACGCTGACCCAGCGCGGTGATGGCCGCCTGGAAGGGGCACAGCGTACCGACGTCGGTCTGACGGCAGCCCGGCTGACGCCACTCCTGACGCAGCATCGGGTGCTGCGCGTCCGGCGTCTGCAGACGACGCAGGTCGTCGAGGCCTTGCGCCTGGAAATAGACCCGCAGATAGCGTTCCCCGCTCTTCGCGTCGCGCCAGCGCTCCAGCACCAGGCTACTGCCCGGCGGGATATTCCCCCGGCTGTAGCCCGGCAGCTGCCAGCTAAAGTTCATCAGCGTGCGCACCATGGCGATGTTGGTGTCATGCGCCACCAGCAGCAGCCAGCGTACGTTCGGACTCGCCTCTGGTTTGACGCCGTCGAGCATGGCGTTGAGCAGCACCGACCCGCGTTTTTGCGCGGTATACAGCACGTCGTTACTCAGATCGTAGTTTTCCGTTAACAGCGGCAGCAGGGCCGTGATCTGACTGGCCTGGGCGATCTTGCCCCACGCCAGCTGGCTGAGAGGCAGGTTTTCACTCCAGCCGAGACGCAGCGTTTCCACCATATTGGCCATCACGCTCAGTCCGCTAATGGTGGTCTTGCCGCTTTTGCTCTGCTCGACCTGCCATGGGGTATCGAAGATCGGGCAGGGCTTATCGGCCTGGCAAACCGCCTGTTTCAATAGCTGGATAGTCGGCGCCAGCGCCTGCCGACGCTGCGCCAGATCCCCGGCCTTCTCTTTCACCGCCGCCAGCTGGCGGGCGGGGTCGGTTTGCGTGGCGGCGAACTTGTCGGTCTGAAACAGCGGATCGGCATCCCCGTTGACGTAATGGATAGCGACGCCACAGCCGGGGAAGGCGCCATCCACCAGCGCCTGGGCGGTCGCCCGCGTCCGCTGCAGCGGGCTGGCGCGCACGTAAATCGACTCCGCCGTCGGGCATCCCGCCTGCAGCAGGCCGAGCTGGCGATAGTGCTGGCCTTCCTCACGCCCTTTGTTGACCACGGCGGCATAGCCATGACCGGTGAGCTCGCCGTCATGGGTGGTCCACTCGGTCCATGGGCGTCCGGTGGCGGCCTCGATGGCTTCCCGGTTGCCGGCCGTCGGCGGACGAATGCCGTGGCGGCTAAGCTCCACCACTTTCTCCAGCTGCCAGTCTGCGGCGGCGGCTGAGTGCAGCGCCAGCAGCGGCAGCGCGCAGGCGATAAACAGGCGTAACAGCCCCTGATGTCTTGCAGGCATCATATCTTCTTCCTTAATTCGTTAATCGGTTATGAGGAGAACGAGGTCTGCCGTTCGACGGCATGGCGCCGGGCGACGATGGCGGCAGTGGTAAAACAGAGTAGCGCGGAACCCAGACCGGTACCCACCCAGAACAGCGCCAACGTGCTGAAATCATACAGCGTTTTGCCGTTCTCAAGGATAGCTGTTTTATCAATAATGATCCCGGTGAGAAACTCGCCCAGGCCGGCGCCGGCGTAGCTGGCGATGCCGATGGTGCCGAGCGCGGCCCCCGCCGCTTTGCGCGAGGAGATATCGACGGCGATCAGCCCGCCGAGGAAGCAGGTCAGAGCGCCAATGGTGGCCCCGAAGATAATCATCGCCAGAATATCAGTGTAATAATTGTGCGGCGACCAGAGCATCAGGGCGAAGCCGGCGGTGTTCAGCAGGCTGATAAAGCCGGCCATCACGCTGCGGTTGCGCGGGAAAAAGCGGTCGGAGAGCATGCCGGCAATGATGGTCCCGGCGATGCCGGCGATGGCGTTGACGCCGATAATCCCGGATGCCTCCAGCGTGGAATAGGCTTTATCCTGCTCGAGGAAGAAGATCCCCCAGGAGTTGACGGCGTAGCGGTCGATGTACATAAAGGCGGAGGCGAGGGCGAGGGTCCACAGCGCCGGGTTGCGCAGCGCCAGCAGCTGGTTTTTAAACACCGAGCCGCGGGCTTCGACCTCCTCCTGCGGTTCATCGCGGATGACGTTGATGGACGGGAAGCCGCTGCTCTGCGGCGAATCGTGCATGAACAGCACCAACAGCACCACGCCGGCGGCGCCGAGCGCGGCGGTGGACAGGGAGCCCATCTGCCAGCCAACCCCGGCGATCACCGCGGCGATCACCATATAGGTGACGGCCTCGCCGATATTATGCGCCGTCGACCAGATGCCATAGAAGGTGCCGCGCTCTTTAACGCCGTACCAGCGCGCCAGCGAGACCGCGCAGGGGCCGACGCCCATCGACTGCGCCCAGCCGTTGATCCCCCAGAAGATGGCCAGCAGCAGGGCGTTGGTGGTCATCCCCATCATCAGGTTCATCCCGGCGCTGAGCAATAAACCGAGGCTCATATAGCGCACCACGTTGGCGTGATCGGCGATAAAGCCATTGACCAGCTTGCCGATGGCGTAGCTGAAGAACAGAGTGGAGCCGATCATGCCGAGCTCCGTCGGGGTGATCCCCAACTCCACCAGCGCGCTTTTGGCGACGGTGAAGGATAACCGGCAGACGTAAAAGGTGACGTAAGCCAGGGTCATGGCGATAAAGGTTTGCCAGCGCACCCGGCGAAAACGCTGTTCATCAAACGCGGCGCCCGCTTTCGGCGGCGACGCCCGGAAAAAAGCGATAATTCCAGACATAGGTGGTTCTCCGCAGGTCGGAGGCCTGACTGATTGATGTGGTTCGTCCGTGAATGAAGTTATCGTTACTGTGTAGAGTACATAATCAGAAATAGCCTGACCCGTAAGGGTTAATGTAATGGTTGTGGGATCATCTTTTTCAGCTGCGGGTAGAGCGTTGAGCTGGCCAGCAGCAGCGGGTTGCCGCGCTGGATCCCCTCCTGCGCCAGAAAATCGTTGCTGGCGCCGCCCGCTTCGCGCATCAGCACCAGCCCCGGCAGGGCGTCCCACGGGTTCATGTGCGGCTCGTAGTAGCCAATCAACCGGCCTGCCGCCGCCCAGGCGCTCATCAGCGCGCCGGAGCCGTTGCGGATAAACATGCCGCCGTCGCTGAGCAGCGCCTGCAGAAACGGCAGAAAGTCCGCCGGGGTGACGCGATGCGAGGTGCCGACGCCCATCACTCCCTCCCTGACCGTCGCCGCGGGGTGCGGACGGATCGGGGCGTCATTGAGCCAGGCGCCATGACCCCGCAGGGCGTGAAACAGCTCGCGATGGTTGGGGTCGTAGACCACGCCGATGACCGGTTCGCCGTCGGCGACGATCGCCAGCGACAGGCACCAGGTGTGCAGGCCGTTGAGGAAACAGCTGGTGCCATCGATGGGGTCGACCACCCACAGCACTTGCGCGTCGGGCAGGCGGGCGCCGCTCTCTTCGCCGAGAAAGCCATCCTCCGGAAACGCGCTCTGAATACGCTGTTTCACAAAGGCCTCCACCCGCTTATCGGCCACGCTGACCACGTCCTGCAGGTCGTCGCCTTTATGGTCGACGGTCAGCGCTTCGCGTTGCTGATAGTATTCAAACGCCAGCTCAGCCCCTGCTTTCGCCAGCTCGCAGGCCAGGCGGTAGCGGGCCTGTAGCGCTTCTGATTCCTGAGATTGCATATTGACTCCCTATTTTGCACACGTGTGCATTTTGCGTGAAAAAAACAGCCCCGAAGGGCCGAATGAGTGTGGCCGGGTTTCGCAGAAGATTCTGTGATCGCTCCAGCATAAAATGATTTTTTCATTTCGCACTTTGACGAATAATTAATTTCACCGGCACTTCGCGATGGCGCGAGGGCAGGCTGAAGCGGGCGATCCGCGTCATTAACAGATCCACCGCGTGGTGGGCCAGCAGGGCGGTATTCTGCTGAATGGTGGTAAGCTGGTAGGGTTGCCAGTCCGCCTGCGGGATATCGTCAAAGCCGACGATGGCCGGCAGCGGGGCAGCGGCGTCCCGCAGGCCGTCCTGGGCGCCCAGCGCCAGCATATCGGTAGCGCAAAACAGCGCTTGCACCCCGGGGTTTTCAGCAACGATTTCTCTGGCAGCCTGGTAGCCAGCCTGATAGCCGCCGCCGTCGCAGAAGCGGCTGGTCACCGTCATGCCCGACGTCTGCGCGATGAAAGCGTCATAACGCTGGCGGGTGCTGAAGTTCTCGCGATTTTCGCCTATAAAGCCAACCTGCCGCCAGCCTCGACGACTGAACAAGTCCGCCACCAGCTTCGCCCCCTGGGCGTTATCGCTGCACACCCGGTCGCAGCCGGCGAGATCCGCATGACGGTTGATCAGGGTGACGGGGATCTTGCGCTCCAGATACTCTTCCGCCAGCGACAGCGGCGGCGCGCCGGAGGTGATGATCACCCCGGCGACGTGGTAGCTCAGCAGCTGCTTAAGCGAAGGGGCGAGCTGCTGCGGATCGTCAGCGTTCATCAGCAGCGGCATAAAGCCGTTGAGCGCCAGCTGATGGACCAGCGGCGCCAGCAGTTTGCTGCGAAACGGATTGTCGAAACCGGCGGTGACGATGCCGATAAAATTACTGCTGCCGGTGATCATCGTCCGGGCGATGATATTCACCTGATAGCCCAGAGCTTCCGCGGCGTTCAGCACCTTCTGCCGGGTCTTCTCCGACACCGAGGCGCCGGGGGTGAAGGTGCGGGAGACCGCCGAGCGCGAGACCCCGGCCAGTCTGGCCACGTCCTCGGCCTTAATCCATTTTTTATCGCTCATCGTCGTTTCGCGCCGTCTGTTTTCCAGGAAGCCAACGCCCGGACGGGCGTCGGTCACGCACACTGCCTGAAAAGGTATCACAGAAAGGCGCCGACGCGCAGCGCCTTGCGCCTTATGCCGGATAGCGGATGTGCTCCACCTCACGCTGCAAAATCACCTTGCCGTGGCGAATGGAGGTCAGCACCCGCGCCTGGCGGCGGACGGCCTCGTAGTCGTTTTCCGCATCGAGGATCAACAGGTTAGCCGGGCGGCCTTCGGCGAGGCCGTAGTTATCGCCCAGACAAAGCGCCCGGGCGCTGTTGTCGGTGACGAAGTCGAGACAGCGCTGTAGATCGTCATAGCCGAGCATATGGCAGATGTGCAGTCCGGCATCCAGAATGCGCAGGATATTGCCATTCCCCAGCGGATACCACGGATCCTGAATCGAGTCCTGAGCAAAGCAGACGTTGATGCCGGCGCGATCCAGCTCCGCCACCCGGGTGACGCCGCGCCGTTTCGGCCAGCTGTCAAACCGGCCCTGCAGATGAATGCTTTCGGTCGGGCAGGAGATAAAGTTGATCCCCGAGGCTTTCAGCAGGCGAAACAGCTTCGAACAGTAGGCGTTATCATAAGAGCCCATCGCGCAGGTGTGGCTGGCGGTGACCTGCGCCCCCATACCGCGCACCCGGGCCTCTTCCGCCAGCACTTCGAGGAAACGCGACTGCGGATCGTCGATTTCATCGCAGTGGACATCCACCAGGCGGCCGTAGCGCTGGGCGAGGTCCATCAAAAACATCACCGAGCTGACCCCTTTGTCGCGGGTATTCTCATAGTGCGGAATGCCGCCCACCACGTCGGCGCCCATCTCGATGGCGCGCGTCATCAGCTCCCGGCCGTTGGGATACGATTCGATCCCCTCCTGCGGAAAGGCGACAATCTGTAGATCGATGAGATCGGCGGCCTCTTGTTTCACCGCCAGCAGCGCCTGCAGGGCCGCCAGCGACGGGTCGGTGACATCCACATGGGTCCGGACGTGCTGAACGCCGAAATCGCGCAGCATGCCGATGGTTTTCAGCGCCCGCTGGCGGGTGTCCTCCGGGGTAATGCTCGCTTTGCGCTGGCTCCAGCGGGTGATGCCTTCAAACAGGGTGCCGCTGCGGTTCCACTCCGGCTCGCCTGCGGTAAGGGTGGCGTCAAGATGGATATGCGGCTCGACGAAGGGCGGGATCGCCAGCCGACCCTGGGCGTCGATATCCCCGGTGTCGGCGGTCCGCATCGCGGTTTGGGCGGTCATGCGGCGAATGATGCCGTCCTGCAGCTCAAGGGTAAACAGCGCCTCCTGGCGGCGCAGGCGGGCGTTAACAATTTTCATGGTTGGTCCTGTAAATGGTTTTGCGATAAACGCCAGATCACCAGCGCGACCGAGGCGTTGAGATGAAACTGAGGGTGGCTGACCGGGTAGCCGGTCAGTTTTTCAATACGCTGGATGCGCTGGTGCAGGGTGTTGCGATGGAGACCCAGCCGGTCGGCGGCTCGCACCACGTTGCCGTTCTCCTGCAGCAGCGTCTCGAGGGTCTCCAGCAGCAGCCACGGCGCTTTACGGCCTGGCTCGATCAGGCAGCCGAGGGTGTCGTGCATAAAATCGTTGAGCAGCGCCGGGTCGCTGACCGCGGACAGCAGTTTGATAAACCCCAGCTGCTGATAGTCGCTGATGCGCTGGGTCGGCCGCAGGGTATCGCACAGATCCAGCGCCTGGCGCGCCTGCGACAACGCCCGCGGGTAGCCCTGCAGCTGCCTGACCGGCGCCGAGAGGCCGCAGAGCAGCGACAAACGCTCTTCCCCCTCCGCCAGCGTCTGCAGCCACTGCTGCAGCCACTTTTTCTGCTGAAAGTCTTCCCCCTCCTCATCCGGCAACAGGAAAAGGAACATGTTGCTGCGTTCCAGAAGCGGGAAGGGGTTGCCCTGCTGGTTGAGCTGCTGCTGCAGCTGCTGGCGCACGCTGCGGTGGGCCTGCTGCAGCCAGGCTTCGGCCTGTTCGGGCGGGAACTGGCGAAACAGGCGGGACAGCCCCCCCAGGCGCAGCGCCGCCAGCCGCAGCGGGCGGGTAAAATCGAGCTGCTGGTGGAGGGCGCGCTGGTGAAGCATCTGCAGGTCCGGATAGTCGCCGGTGACCAGCTGCATCAGGATGTCGCGCTGCGACTGCAGGGCGTTTTCGCTGCGGACCAGCGCGGTGCCGACCCGCTCGGTGACAATCACCATCTTCAGCAGGTAGGGCTGCTCGATCAGCGGAATGCCCAGCTCGTCGGCGAGGGCGAAGATCGGAAGAGCACACGTGGATATAGGCCTCGCCGGTGAGGATCACCATCCCGGCGATGCCGCGCTGTTTGCCCTCCATCAGCAGCTGGATCAGGTTGGCTTCATCCCGGGGATGGTTGATGCCGGTGATAAAGACCAGCTCGCCGCCCATGATCCACTCGGCGATATGCTCATTTTCCGCCACGTAGTACCAGCGTACCGCCCGCTGCAGCCCTTGCTTTCCCGCCCGCAAACGCAGGGCGGAGAGTCCCTCAAGGGCCAGCAGTTCGCTGACTGTCAGGCTCATGGCTCTTGCTCCGCGACGGCGGCAGGCTGACGTTTGCTGACCATGGTCAGGGCGATATAGACCAGCGCGGAGACGGTGATCCCCACCAGCGGCGCGATCCACGGTGACAGATAAGCCACCACCGCGCCGGCGGCGTAGGCGCCGAGTCCCAGCCAGTTAAAACGCGGCAGGCAGGCGTTCTGCAG
>ERZ781275.1351-NODE-1351-length-16922-cov-4.389933_pt1 | contig 16922 bp, 12 predicted proteins | sample MGYA00375853_ERZ781275 | MGnify/ENA primary metagenome ERZ781275 (study PRJEB29790, sample SAMN03653691) | human gut metagenome | host: Homo sapiens | place: USA: Dallas, Texas | collected 2012-07-23 | study: EMG produced TPA metagenomics assembly of the Gut...
TGGCAGCAGATAACAAGACTCTTGGACGTTTCCAATTGACAGATATCCCAGCTGCTCCTCGCGGAATTCCTCAAATCGAAGTAACCTTTGACATCGACAAGAACGGTATTGTATCTGTTAAAGCTAAAGACCTTGGAACTCAAAAAGAACAACATATTGTCATCCAATCTAACAGCGGCTTGACTGACGAAGAAATCGACCGCATGATGAAGGATGCAGAAGCGAACGCTGAAGCAGATAAGAAACGTAAAGAGGAAGTTGACCTTCGTAACGAAGTTGACCAAGCTATCTTTGCGACTGAAAAGACTATCAAGGAAACAGAAGGCAAAGGCTTTGACGCAGAGCGTGACGCTGCCCAAGCTGCCCTTGATGAACTGAAGAAAGCGCAAGAAGACAATAACTTGGACGACATGAAAGCGAAATTGGAAGCTCTTAACGAAAAAGCTCAAGCGTTGGCAGTGAAACTCTACGAACAAGCTGCTGCAGCTCAACAAGCCCAAGCAGGAGCAGAAGGAGCTGAAAATGCAGGCTCAACCAAGGCGGATGATGATGTCGTAGACGGAGAGTTTACGGAGAAATAGGCGGTGAGACAGAACTAAAAATTGAAAGTTTTTAGTTCGTAGTCGAACCCCCGCGAGGATGATTAGGATTTTTGGGGGTCTGAAAGACGAACCTAAAATCCAATCAGCTACCGCGTCAAAAATTTTTCGAAAAATATTGTTTTGAAAATTTCACGTCGTAATGATAGTAAGAAATCCAGAGGTTGCAACCCAGCCTCTGTTTTTCGATAAAATAGAGGGTGACGCTTATGAAGAAAGTGCTCTGTTTAATTTATCCTAATTTTTCACTTTGTGAAGTAGTTAGTCTGACCAGTACTTTAGCTCTATCTTTTGGTGTTGAGGTTGATTATGCTGGTTCAGATAGAAATATTATAACGTCGGAAGATGGACTTCCCTGTCAACCTACTAGAACATTGGATGAAGTGGTCATCGAAGACTATTCTTGTGTTATTTTGCCAGGAATGATAAACATCGCTCCTGCTTTGCAGGATGAAAAATTGATTTCTTTCCTAAGAAGTTTGAAGCAGCAAGAGATTTTAATTGCAGCTATTTCATCAGCGCCGATTTTATTGGCTAAAGCAGGTTTATTGAAGGATACTAAATTTACTGGTGGGATTTGGCAAAACTTTTTTGACTATTTTGAATTTCTTCCGCGTGAAAATTTCAAAGCTCAAGCTGTTCTGCAAGATCAAAACATCATTACAGCTATTGGCTTTGCACATCAAGCGTTTGCGAGAAAAGTGCTTCTTAGTCTAGGTTTGGTAGATAATGCTGACAACTATTTTAAAGAACGGAATCAGTATTCGGAAGAGGACTTGATATTCACTTTATCAGAAGAAGAGTTTGCTGAAATGAAGCATGAATTTGAAAATACCCTCTAATCAATATTTTCTAAAATTTAAAGAAAGGAACATAGGTGTTCGCAACTGAACACGGGTTCCAAGAATTCTGACTCAATATAAAAGAAAGGAACTGAACCCGACCTAAATTCTTGGAAAAAATAGAAATCAGCCTTGGAGCATCGCTCCGTCGCCTGATTTCCTATTTTTCAGTCGAATTTTACGGTCTTGGTATCTTACATGAACAATACAGAATATTATGACCGTCTAGGTGTCTCTAAGAATGCTTCTCAGGATGAGATCAAGAGAGCCTATCGGAAATTATCTAAAAAGTATCACCCCGATATTAATAAGGAAGCTGGGGCGGAGGACAAATACAAAGAAGTCCAAGAGGCTTATGAAACGCTGAGCGACGAGCAAAAGCGGGCAGCCTATGATCAATACGGTGCAGCGGGAGCTAATGGTGGCTTTGGCGGCGGTGCAGGCGGCTTCGGTGGTTTTGATGGATCCGGCTTTGGGGGCTTCGAAGACATCTTCTCTAGCTTCTTCGGTGGAGGTGCTTCGCGTAATCCTAATGCTCCGCGCCAAGGGGACGATCTCCAGTATCGTGTAAATCTCCGCTTTGAAGAAGCCATTTTCGGAGCTGAGAAGGAAATCAAGTATAACCGTGAAGCGACCTGTCATACCTGTGCTGGGTCTGGTGCCAAGCCAGGGACTAGTCCTGTTACCTGTGGCCGCTGTCATGGCTCAGGTGTCATCAATGTTGATACCCAGACACCGCTTGGCATGATGCGTCGCCAAGTGACCTGTGATGTCTGTCACGGCCGAGGAAAAGAAATCAAAAGTCCTTGTGAAACCTGTCATGGAACGGGGCATGAAAAACAGGCTCACAGCGTTAAGGTGAAAATCCCTGCTGGTGTGGAAACTGGTCAGCAGGTCCGTCTGTCTGGTCAAGGTGAAGCAGGCTTTAATGGCGGTCCTTATGGTGACCTTTATGTCGTGGTCCAAGTTGAGCCTAGCGACAAGTTTGAGCGAGATGGCTCTACCATTTACTACAAGCTCAATCTCAACTTTGTCCAAGCAGCCCTTGGTGACAGCGTGGATATTCCAACTGTTCACGGGGATGTTGAGCTGAATATCCCAGAAGGAACACAGACTGGCAAGCGTTTCCGTCTGCGTGGTAAGGGAGCACCGAGTCTGCGTGGTGGAAGCATGGGTGACCAGTATGTTACTGTCAATGTTGTGACGCCGACCGGCCTCAACGACCGTCAAAAAGCAGCCCTCAAAGAATTTGCGGAAGCTGGCAATATCTCGGTCAATCCTAAGAAAAAAGGCTTCTTCGACAAAATGAAAGATGCCTTGGAAGATTTGTAATCATATAAAAAGGAGCAGCCTAATGCTGTTCTTTTTATGTTTTCTAGAAGGCCATTTGGCAAATGTAATCAAGGAAGAGAAGCGCTTTAATCAGCCCTTTTATTAAAAGAAATTCGCTATAAAGGCTAAAGTGATTTTCTCTATTTGCTTTTACCAAAAATTAATTGTTTTTTTAAGTAAAATCTATTGTAAAAATTTCCTAAAAGATATATGATAATACTATATGTATAAAACGTATCTTTTTGGCCTGCTGGGGAGTCGGCTAGGGAGATAATGGGAGATTAGCTTTATACATTTTAGGAAAAAGGGGATTTATAAAGTGAAACGTTTTGAAAAAGTGCAGGAGCGAATTCAGAAATATTCGATTCGCAAATTGTCTGTCGGTGTGGGCTCAGTTGCCATTGCAGCTCTGATTTTTGGGAGCTCTTTGTCCAGTTCGACTGTTGCTGCGGATGAAGTTGGAGGCGGTGCGACTGCTCACTATACTTATGTTGAAGAGCAAGAGCTAACAGAGCAGGAAAAAGGGCTGATTAAGAAAGGTCTGCCTGAAAATCTGCAAACAGGGGAAAATTATTACCTGATTTATCGAAAGCAAGATGGACAAGCTGTCTTGCCGAGTACAGGAAATAACGGTCAGCCGCTTCTCGGCTTATTTGCGGGAACGGCTATTTTGGCTGTCTTGGTATTCTCACGAAAGAAATCTGGTAAGTTATTAGGAGTGCTTTTGCTAGGTAGCTTGGGACAAACTGTGTTACAGTCTCCTCAAGCGTTTGCGCTAGAAAATCGGGAATTACTTTCTTATAACCGTCAAGTTGCGGTTTCGTCAGCAGTTTCTGAAGCGGATGTGACCATTGCTGGTTATAACTATATCGGTTACTTTACCGCTTCTGATTTGCTGGCTTTAACAGGAACCAAGCCAACTTCTCTGCCATCCGGTCAAGAAGCTCGAGGACAAGCAGAATTATCAGAAGTTGCAAAAGAGGACTCTGACTCTATTGATCGAGCTGCTCAGGCAGGGTTGCTGTATCAGCTGAATCCTGCTGCAAATGATTCAGGGCAGTCAGGGAAGCTTCCAGCTCCTCAGCCATCAAATCCAACTATAGAGACGGCAAAAGGTGAAAGCTTACAAGAGCCCGCCTTGCCAGAGTACAGCGGTGCTGCTAATGGCGAATCGCTAGTTCAAGCGGACAACCCAGTCTACACTGCCCCAATTGGTATAGTTGGTAACACAGCCCCGGTTGAGCCAGCTTTGCCAGAATATACAGGCGGTGTTAACGGCGAGTCGACAGTTCAAGCAGACAATCCAGTCTATGATGCTCCAGTAGCTACAGTTAGTGACCCAGCTCCGGTCCAGTCAGGCCTCCCAGAATACACGGGCGGCGTTAACGGTGAGTCGACAGTTCAGCCAGAACAACCTAGTCTGCATACAGACATCAAGTTAGAAACGATTGAGCCTCAAGTTGTCAACAAGATAGATGATAGCAAGTATCTTGATGAAGAGATCACTGTCGATGGAACTCCAGGTCAAAAAGAAATTGTAACTAGCTATGAAACCTTAGATGGTAATCGCATATCAGAGCCGCAAACAACTGAAAGAATCTTGCATGAAGTAGTTGATACACTGGTCACTCGGGGTAGCAAGGCTCGCATCAATAAAGAAGAATTGAGCAAGCAGCTAGCTTTAGCATCGGCTGTGGATCCTGCAGTTTACACTAATCAATCCTACCAGCAGCTGCAAACAATTAAGAATATGGCTGCGACGGTTTATCAAACTTCGTCGAGTCAAGATGAAGTAGATGCGGGTGTCAACCAACTCAAGCAGGCTTTGGCTGACTTATTGGCCCTTAAAGCAGCGCCGACTCTGACTGTTTCAGCAGTTAAGAAGGATGAATTGCAGAAGTCAGTTCAGGTCCAATACCAGCTGACGGACAGGGATCAAGCCTTTACTAGTGCTCATGTTCGTCTGAAGAAAGATGGCCAGCTGATAGCAGAGCAGAATTTGGCGGCAGGCCAGCTAACTGCTAACTTCAGTGGTTTGGATTACTATACACCGTATAAGATTGAGACGACCCTGTCCTATGACTTAGGAAATGGCTCGGAAAGTCAGGAATTAGCTCAAGAGACAGTCCAGCTTGACCTGAAGAAGGTGGAGCTCAAGTCCATTACTAATGTCTCCTTGATGAAGGTTGAGAACGGTCAGACAAAATTGATGCCTACTTTGGCTGAAAAGCCAGCAAATCTGGAACAATATTACTTGCACTTTACATCAGACCAATTTAAGGACACTGTCCTACCGGTTACCTCTATCGAGGAAGTGGTTGTTGATAACCAGCCTGTCTTCAAGATTCAGGTTCAGCTGCCAGACTTGTTGCAAAGAAGCGCAACTGGTCTTCAAAACAGCTTTGATTTCTATCTGGAAAAAGCTAAGAAGCGTGAAGGAAATGTCTACTATGACTTCCAAGATCTCTTGGACGGCATCAAGGAAGATCCTTCTGGAACCTTTATTTTGGGCCGCAGTATCAGTGCCAAGCTGATTGACAAACCTTCCAACAGCAAGTCTTACTTGCCAGGAGAATTCAAAGGTCATCTGATTGGTGGTCAAAATGGCGAACGCCATGCAATTTTAGACTTGGCGCATCCTCTATTTGATACGATTACTGGCGGAACGGTTAAGGATATTGACTTTAAGCGAGTCAATATGGTTTATCCAGATTCGCAAGCGGGCGATACAGTTGCGACAATTGCTGCCCGCTTGAAGAATAAAGGAGTAATCGAAAACGTCAATGTCCAAGGCTACTTGGAAGGAAGAGACCATATTGCCGGTCTGGTTAACAATATAGAAGGCCAATCTCGAGTTGAAAATGTCTCCTTTAAGGGCCAGATTAAGTCCAAGGGTGGAAACTCTGTCACAGCCGGTATCGCAGGCACCAACGCCATGTCCTTGGTAAGCCGGGCTTATGTAGAAGCAGATATTTGGGTTAAGAGTGGCCAAAATGCAGGTATGCTGGTCGCTCAAAACTTCACCAACTATTCAGGTGCAGGCTGGGGTAATTGGGGCAAGCTAACTCAGTCGGTTGCCAAAGGTAAGTTAGAGGATGCAGGCTCAAGAAATGCGGCTGGTATCGCTGCTTCCATTTGGCCGTATGGAACTATCAATGACACCGTCAGCTATGCCACAGTAGTGAACGGTAAAGAGCTCTTTAGCTCAGATAATGAGATTACCGATGCTTGGATGGGGCAAAAACTCCAAAACCTCTTTGGTGTTCAGGGACAAAGCTCTGGAACCAAGACAGGAAAAGATGCCAAGTTCCGCCGCTTGACAGAAGCTGAAGCGGAGCAAAAAGTCAAGAGCTATCGGATTACTGCTCTTGAACAAACCAGCGCAAATGAAGTAACAACTGAGAAGCTAAATGCTGCTATCCTGAGAACAAGTGCTTATCAAGATAAGCCAGGATACAAGGCAGAAAATGAACAGCTTTATCAGAACCTAGAACGCTTTATGCCTTTCTACAATCAAGAGTTCTTGATCCATGAAGCCAATAAGCTAGTGGATGCTGGTAAGGCGGGCGACTTGTTGACCAAGAAAGTCCTATCTGTTCAAGCACTGAAGGGCAACCAGTTTGTTGCTGGCGGAACGGATGCAGATAAGATCTTAGTCCATTTTGAAGACGGAAGCAAGACCGTCTACAATCTTCAAAATCAAGCACGATTTGAACAGACTGCTCTGCCGGAATATCAGATTGCAGAGCTTGGTACAGTCTATACTCCAAATCACTCAACGGCGGTCAAAGAAGACTTACTGGCTCAGCTGACTGAGAGCTTGAAGAGTTTTGAACTGTACAGTGATGAAGTCTATCGTTCTGTTGGTCTGCCTAATGATAATGATAGGGTCAACAAAGTGAAGCGCCTCTTCTTGGATGAATCTCTGGCTGAAGTGAAAGCCAACTTGCAGGATATGCTTGGCAAGCTCCTGGCCAATGAGTGGACAAGATTCCATGCTGACAATCCAGCAGCCAACGAAGCTCTGAAAGCTAAAATTGAAGAGAATAAGACCGCTATCATGCTCGGTCTGACCTACCTCAACCGTTATTACGATCTCAAATTTGGCGACTATAACCTCAAGGAGCTGGTGCTCTTCAAACCAGACTTCTATGGTGAAAAAGTGTCATTGCTGGATCGCTTGATTAAGATTGGCCGTTCGACAGAAAATCAACTGAAAGGGGCAGACAATGTCAATATGTTTGCGCGTCAGTTGAAGGCTGAGTCCAAGTCTAGTGATTTGGTTGCTTACTTGGATTACAATCGTCGCCTGCTGACTGACTTTGCGGACATGGATTCTTGGTTCAAGGATGCAACTCGAGGATTTATTGAGTTTGAAGAACGCCAGTCAGAAGTCGAGGAGATCAAGACTGCTAAGTATCGCGTCTTTGATAACCTCAATTCTGAATATTTCAGTAACTATATCCTTCCGCTGCTAACCTTGAAGAATACGCGTTTAGCTATTCTGTCAAACTATAGCACGATGGCCTTTGTCAACAGAGACAAGCGCCGCTCATGGTCTGATGAACGATTTAACGCGCGCATCAAGGAAGTAGCGACCCAGCATCGAAATCACGTAGACACTTGGTACAAACTGCTCTCAGATGATATCAAGTCCAGAATGGTCAAGCAAAATGTAACGGCTGTATGGGATGGTTTCGATGTCGAAGGACGTGGCTGGATTGATGTCAACGGAAATGATAATAAGGGCAATCCTTATGCACCATCCCGCGAGTTCTTTAACCTAGTTGGGGGCAGAGCTGGTGGCTGGTACAAGTCAAACGGTTATGGTGCCCATGCTGCCGGTTCAATTCGTGTGAACTTTGAGGCCTTTGACCTCTTGACAGAATACGGTGTGTCCGTCTTTACGCATGAGCTCACCCACGTCAATGACGGCTATATTTACCTGGGCGGACATGGCAGACGACAAGGTATCGGACCAGAAGGCTATGCCCAAGGGTTGCTCCAATCGCCTGTTCCTGGTCAGCCGGGCTGGGGTGCTCTGGGTCTCAATATGGCCTTTGATCGTCCAAATGATGGTAGTCTCATTTTCAATAGCTCGCCAAGTCTCTTCAAGAACCGAGCAGACATCGACCATTACATGAAGGGATATAATGATACCCTCATGCTGCTGGATTACCTTGAAGGTCAAGCGGTAGTGGCTAAAGGAAATGAAGCCGCGGCTAAATGGTTCAAGAAAGTTGAACCGAAGGTTGTAGATGCTCGGACTCAATACGATGTCGTGAGAGAGTTGACGGCAGAGGAGAAAGCGGCCATGTCAGTCTCATCTGTAGAGGACTTGGTTGACCAAGGCTTGCTGTCTAACCGTGCGGTTGACAATCGAACTTATAACCCTGCTGACTATGACTCTAGTTACATTGCTATCGACTTTATGACAGGTATCTATGGTGGCGGCCAAAACAATACTGGAGCGCCAGGTGCCTTGATGTTCAAGCATAATACCTTCAGAATCTGGGGTTACTATGGCTATGAAAAAGGCTTTGTAAGCTATGCTTCCAATAAACACCGTAAGACAGCCAATGAGCAAGGGGTGACTGGTTTGAGCGATAACTTTATCATCAAGCAAATTTCTGAAGGCGAATTTGAAACCATGGAAGCCTTCAAGAAAGCTTACTTCAGAAAAGTTGTGGATAAAGCACAAACCTCAGGTATTAAGCCAGTGACTGTCAACGGAAAAGTCTATAGTACTTATGAAGAGCTGAAAGCTGGCTTTGCAGAAGCTGTTGACAAGGATCTGAAGAAGTCTCGTGTCGATGAACGTGCAACCAAGGACTTCAAGTATGCTGTCTTTACGCAGTTGCTCAAGAATACCAACAGCTTTATGGATGAAAACTCCATTTGGGGTTCCTAAGAAAAAGTGTTTAATTGCCTACATGAGTAGCTGCAAATAATGACCTTTAGCAATATGTAATCAATAACCCATTTGAATTAGCTCTGTTTGTGTCGTCACTGACAGTATGATTCAGATGGGTTGTTTTGTTGTATAATGGCAAGTCAAAGTGCAAATTATCCCTATTTCTTATACAATATTTTTAAAAAATCTGTCCCCAGACAGTTCCTGCTTTTTGGGCTTGCTGGGGGCTTTTTTTCCTGTTAAAATAAACACATGACACGTTATAAAGCTATTATATCCTATGACGGTTATGGCTTTGCTGGCTTTCAGCGACAGCCCCATGCCAGAAGCGTTCAGGAAGAGATTGAAAAGACCCTGACTCGTATCAATAAAGGCCAGCCTGTGGTCATTCATGGAGCGGGTCGGACAGACAGTGGTGTCCATGCTCTGGGCCAGGTACTGCATTTTGATTTGCCTGAGGATCGTGATGAAGAGAAATTGCGTTTCGCCTTGGATACCCAGACGCCGGAAGATATTGATTTTATCAGTGTGGAGCAGGTATCGGAAGATTTTCACTCTCGCTACAATAAGCACAGCAAGACCTATGAATTTTTGGTGGACATCGGCCGGCCCAAAAATCCTATGATGCGCCATTATGCCACGCATTATCCATATCCTTTGGAGCTGGGTCTGATAGAAGAAGCGATTGCTCAGCTAGAGGGGACGCATGATTTTACTGGATTTACGGCTTCTGGGACAAGCGTGGAAGACAAGGTTCGGACCATTACCGAGGCCAAGGTCCGCTTTGATGCAGAGCGGAATTTTCTAGTCTTTACTTTTTCGGGCAATGGCTTTCTCTACAAGCAGATCCGCAATATGGTCGGTACCCTGCTTAAGATTGGAAACAAGCGCATGCCGGTGGAGCAGATTCAGAGAATTTTATCGGAGAAAGACCGCCATCTGGCAGGACCAACAGCTGGTCCAAACGGCCTCTATCTAAAGGAGATTCGTTATGAAGAATAAGTTGATTTTAGCCCTTTCGGGCAATGATATTTTCAGTGGCGGCGGACTGCACGCTGATTTGGCTACCTATACAGTCAATGGTCTGCATGGGTTTGTAGCTGTGACTTGCCTGACGGCTATGACTGATCAGGGATTTGAGGTCATTCCAGTTGAGGAAGAGGTTTTTGCCCAGCAGTTAGCCAGTCTCAAGGATGTTCCTTTTTCTGCTATTAAGATAGGGCTTTTACCCAATCTGGAAATAGCAGAGCAGGCTTTGGCTTTTGTCAAGCAGCATGCGGATATACCAATAGTGCTGGATCCTGTTCTGGTCTGCAAGGAAAATCATGACTTGGAAGTCAGTGCGCTGAGAGAGGAAATCATCAAGTTTTTCCCTTATGTCAGCATCATCACGCCAAATCTGGCAGAAGCTCAGCTATTGACCCAAAAAGAAATCAAAACTCTTGAGGATATGCAGGCTGCAGCCAAGGAGCTCTATGATTTGGGGGCCAAGAATGTGGTGATTAAGGGCGGCAATCGCTTAAGCAAGGAGCGGGCGGTGGATGTTTACTATGACGGTCGAGAGTTTGAGGTCATGGAATCGCCAGTGCTGGCGAGCAACAATACCGGAGCGGGTTGCACATTTGCTTCCAGCATTGCCAGTCAGCTGCTTCTAGGCAAGTCTCCGCTTGCAGCAGTTCAAATTTCTAAAGATTTTGTTTACCGAGCGATTCAGCGCTCAGATCAATATGGGGTAGTTCAATATGAGAAATAATCAAGTTAAAAAATTAGTTATCTTAGCTTTCATCACAGCTTTATCTGTGGTTTTGGGGAATTTTGTGAAAATCCCAACTCCGACAGGCTTTTTGACCTTGTTGGATGCAGGTATTTATTTCACAGCCTTCTATTTTGGCCGCAAGGAAGCGGCTATTGTCGGAGGACTCTCAGGCTTTTTGATTGATATGATTGCCGGCTATCCTCAGTGGATGATTTTCAGTCTGATTTGCCACGGACTTCAGGGCTTCTTTGCTGGTTTTGAGGGCAAGAGTCGCTATCTTGGTCTGGTCTTAGCCGCAGTGGCCATGGTTGGTGGCTATGCCCTCTTTGGCAGTATCATGAATGGTTTCGGGGCTGCTCTAGCTGAAATCTTAGGCAATTTTATGCAGAATGCATTTGGTTTAGCAGTCGGTTTTGCCCTTTACAAAGCTTTCCCGGAGAGTTTGAAAAAGACAGTCACAGTGAAATAAACGAGGTGAGACATGGACTTAGCTAAGATTGGAGCGGAAACTCGTCAGATTGTTCTAGATGTTTTGGACAAGGCTGCCTTGGTCGAGGGAGATATTTTTGTTCTGGGTTTATCCTCTAGTGAGGTTGTCGGAGGCCATATCGGTCAGAATTCCAGTCTGGAGGTCGGACAGGTCATTGTCAAAACCATATTGGATATCTTAGAAGAGAAAGGTATCTTTCTAGCAGTTCAGGGATGTGAACATCTTAATCGCGCCCTCGTAGTCGAAAGAGCCTTGGCGAACAAGAAGGATTTGGAAATTGTCAATGTTCTGCCTACTCTTCATGCAGGGGGCAGCGGTCAGCTAGCAGCTTTCCAATACATGAAGGATCCTGTTGAAGTGGAGTTTATTGTCGCTCAGGCGGGTCTGGATATTGGCGATACTGCCATCGGCATGCATGTCAAGCACGTGCAGATTCCTATCCGACCGATTCTCAAGGAATTGGGAGCTGCCCATGTCACGGCTTTAGCCAGCCGTCCCAAGCTAATTGGCGGTGCCAGAGCGGCCTATATAGAGGATAAAATCAGGAAGGGATAAAAGGAAAAATAATTTTGAAAAAAACTCTAATTATGCTATAATGGGTTGTATTCAATAAATTTTAAGGAGAAATGACAGAATGTCTGTATCATTTGAAAACAAAGAAACAAATCGCGGTCTTTTGACTTTTAGCATCAGTCAAGAGAAAATCAAGCCAGCTTTGGACCGTGTATTTAACTCAGTAAAAAAAGATATTGCTGTACCAGGTTTCCGTAAAGGTCGCCTTCCACGTGCTATCTTCAACCAACGTTTTGGTGAAGAAGCTCTCTACCAAGATGCTTTGAACGCTCTTCTTCCAGAAGCATACGAAGTTGCTGTCAAAGAAGCAGGTATCGAAGTAGTTGCTCAGCCTCAGTTTGATGTCGAGTCTATGGAAAAAGGCCAAGACTGGGTCATCAAAGCTGAAGTAGTCACTAAGCCAGAAGTTAAGCTGGGTGCTTACAAAGACTTGGAAGTAACTGTTGAAGCTACTAAAGAAGTGACTGATGCTGAAGTAGATGAGCGCATTGAGCGTGAGCGTAACAACTTGGCTGAGTTGGTTCTCAAAGAAGGTCCAGCAGCTGACGGTGATACAGTTGTGATTGACTTTGTTGGATCTGTTGACGGTGTTGAATTTGACGGCGGCAAGGGCGATAACTTCTCACTTGGACTGGGCAGCGGTCAATTCATCCCAGGATTTGAAGAGCAGTTGGTTGCCCACAGTGCTGGTGAAACAGTGGACGTTGTCGTGACCTTCCCAGAAGACTACCAAGCAGAAGACTTGGCAGGCAAGGAAGCTAAGTTTGTGACAACTATTCACGAAGTTAAAGAAAAAGAAGTTCCAGCATTGGACGACGAACTTGCAAAAGATATCGACGAAGAAGTGGAAACTCTTGACGAGCTGAAAGAAAAGTACCGCAAAGAATTGTCAGAAGCTAAGGAAACAGCTTATAAGGATGCGGTAGAAGCAGCAGCTATTGATCAAGCAGTAGCAAACGCTGAAATCGTTGACTTGCCAGCAGAAATGGTCCACGAAGAAGTGCACCGCGCTGTTAATGAATTCTTGGGCAATATGCAACGCCAAGGAATCTCACCTGACATGTACTTCCAAATCACTGGTACTAGTCAGGAAGACCTGCACAAGCAATACGAAGCAGATGCTGAGTCACGCACTAAGACAAACCTTGTCGTAGAAGCAGTTGCTAAGGCAGAAGGTTTTGAAGCTAGCGCAGAAGAAATCGAAGCAGAAGTAACTTCATTGGCTACAGACTACAACATGGAAGTGGAACGTGTTCGTCAATTGCTGTCAGAAGACATGCTGAAACACGACATCGCTATCAAGAAAGCTGTTGAAGTGATTACAAGCACTGCGAAAGTGAAATAAGCTTCATCATTCAAAATGAAAATGATATCACTTGAAACTAGTGTGTAAATGCACTAGTTTCTTTTTGTACTTGTTCCGTGATTTTTCCTGGATTTTCTTTTGACGAAAATAGAAATTTATCGTACAATAGAAAGTAGCGAAAAATTGCAAGAGGGCGACAAGCCTTTACTTAATCTTAAAGGAGATCAACTTTGGAATTAGAAGTATTTGCTGGACAAGAAAAAAGTGAGCTTTCTATGATTGAAGTGGCGCGTGCCATTTTGGAAGCCCGCGGCCGCGACCATGAGATGTATTTTAATGATCTGGTCAATGAAATTCAAAACTATCTGGAAAAATCAAACAGTGAGATTCGTGATGCTCTGCCTTTATTCTACACAGAACTCAATGTAGACGGCAGCTTTATTCCGCTGGGGGATAATAAATGGGGCTTGCGTTCATGGTATGCTATCGACGAAGTGGATGAAGAAATCATCGCCTTGGAAGAGACTGATGAGGACGACGCACCTAAGAAACGTAAGAAGAAACGCGTCAATGCCTTTATGGATGGCGATGAGGATGCCATTGACTACAGCGATGACGATCCAGAAGATGAGGACGGCTACGAAGCAGATCCGGCTCTCTCGTACGACGAGGAAAATCCAGATGATGAGAAGAATGAAGTGGAAGCTTACGATGCTGAAATCAACGAAATCGCTCCAGATGACCTAGGTGAAGAAGTCGAACTCAACGAAGAAGATGACGACTACTCTGACGAAGACACGGAGACCGAAGAGGAAGAATAAATCAACCAAAAGAAACAAGGGACGAAATCCCTTGTTTCTTTTAATATTCCTTGAAATATAAGTTCGGAAGGTGTAGAATACTAATAAAATTTAATAAAGAAAAGATGGAGGTATGCTGCTATGAAATTTGTCATTGATAAAAGTCTGAGTGATTTAGGCATTAAGAGTGTTGTTATCGGGATTGCCAAGAATGTTAATCCGCATGCAGAACTGTCTTCCTCATTTCTAAAAAAGAAAAAGGAAATGGAAGACTGGGCTCTGGCCTGTGACTTGGATGAGGTGCTTGAGTCGCCAGTAGTTCAAGGTTATATAGAAATACTGCAGCGCGTAGGTCGCAGTGTCAAGAAAAATCCTCCGACGGTTCCTGCTCTGATTCGCAATATCCAGCACCGAGGCTCGCTCCCTCATATTAATAGCATTATTGATATTTATAATGTCGAAGCCCTGCATTCTCTACTGGCTATTGGTGGGCATGATTTTGATAAGATTGATGGTCAGATAGAATTTACCGTAAGCCAAAAGGAAGATGTCTTTCTGCCTATTTTGTCCAAGGAGAAGCATGTTGCCAAGACGGACTATGTCTATCGGGATACGAAAGGCATTTTGGCTTGGCTGGATGTCCGTGACAGCGAGTATTATAAGTTTGATGAGGAGACCAAGGATGCCATTTTCATCATTCAGGGGAATGCCAATACCTCTGTCGAAATGCGTCTGGAAGCCTTGGAGCGAATCCGTCACGATTTAGCAGAGTCCATGCCCGATGTAGAATTTGAAACACATGTTATTAGTATTGGTGAAAATGGATGAAAACCGAATGAAAATATTTGACATTTTTTTAGGTTTGCGATATTATACTGTTCGGGCACCTCTTTTAGAGGTCAGAGCTTCCTGTGTTCAGGGAGCTATTTTTCTTTTTCAGACAGATTATGGAAAATCCTCCTATAGCTAAGTTTCCAGCAACTGTGTTGCTTGCTGGAACGAATTGTTTTATGAAAAGGAGCATGTATGTCAACTAAATATATTTTTGTCACCGGCGGTGTAGTTTCTTCTATCGGGAAAGGGATTGTGGCAGCTAGCTTGGGCCGACTTTTGAAGAATCGCGGTCTCAAGGTTACGATTCAGAAGTTTGACCCTTATATCAACATTGATCCCGGTACCATGAGCCCTTACCAGCATGGGGAAGTATTTGTGACAGATGATGGAGCTGAGACGGATCTGGATCTGGGGCATTATGAGCGTTTTATTGACATCAATCTCAATAAATACTCCAATGTCACTACTGGTAAAATCTATAGCGAAGTCCTGCGCAAGGAGCGTAAAGGCGAGTATCTGGGAGCGACGGTCCAAGTCATTCCGCATATTACGGATGCTCTCAAGGACAAGATCAAGCGGGCAGCACGGACGACAGACTCGGATGTGATTATCACAGAGGTTGGTGGCACAGTGGGCGACATCGAGTCTCTTCCTTTCTTAGAAGCTTTGCGCCAGATGAAGGCGGATGTCGGAGCAGACAATGTCATGTATATCCATACGACCCTCCTGCCCTATCTCAAGGCAGCCGGTGAAATGAAGACCAAGCCGACTCAGCATTCTGTCAAAGAGTTGCGCGGTTTGGGGATTCAGCCTAATATGCTGGTCATCCGCACAGAGAAGCCAGCTGGACAAAACATCAAAAACAAACTGGCTCAATTCTGTGATGTGGCGCCGGAGGCGGTCATTGAGTCGCTAGATGTGGAGCATCTTTACCAAATTCCTCTCAATTTGCAGGCGCAAAAGATGGACCAAATCGTCTGTGACCATCTGAAGCTGGATGTGCCGGCAGCGGATATGACGGAGTGGTCAGCTATGGTAGAAAAAGTGATGAACCTGAAAAAGCAAGTACGTATTGCTCTGGTCGGCAAGTATGTCGAGTTGCCAGATGCCTATATTTCAGTTGTCGAAGCGCTCAAGCATGCCGGCTATGCCAATGATGCAGATGTTAAGATTGACTGGATTGATGCGAATCAGGTAACAGCCGAAAACGCAGCAGAGCTTCTTGGAAGTGCAGATGGAATTATCGTTCCGGGTGGCTTTGGTCAGAGAGGAACTGAGGGTAAGATTCAGGCAATCCGCTATGCGCGTGAGCAGGATGTTCCTATGTTGGGGATTTGCTTGGGTATGCAGCTAACCTGTGTTGAATTCGCCCGTCATGTCCTAGGGCTGGCAGATGCCAACTCAGCGGAGCTCAATCCAGACACACCATTTCCGATTATTGACCTCATGCGTGATCAGATTGATGTTGAAGAATTGGGTGGAACGCTGAGGTTGGGGCTCTATCCTTCTAAGCTTAAACCTGGCTCTAAGGCAGCAGCAGCTTACGACCATCAAGAAGTCGTACAGCGCCGTCACCGTCATCGCTATGAGTTTAACAATGCTTTCCGCGAGCAGTTTGAGGCGGCTGGATTTGTATTTTCAGGAGTTTCACCAGACAATCGCTTGGTCGAAATAGTGGAAATCCCAGAAAATAAATTTTTCGTAGCCTGTCAGTATCACCCAGAGCTTTCCAGCCGACCGAACCGACCTGAAGGTCTTTATACAGCCTTTGTCACAGCAGCGGTAGAAAAGAGCTCGGATAGATAGACTTGCTTTGTCTGACCTAAGCGACTTTTTTAGAGAAATGTTATAATGAAAAACAAAAGGAGGGAAGAAGATGTTTCTAAACATTTTAGCTAGTATTCGTACTAATAATTTCCAAGATGAGCATTGTATAGAAAAAATCCAAGCTCTCTGGCAGGAACAAGAGGGAGCGGTGAAAGAAGCTTTTGCCCAAGGGGAACCGGTTTATGCTGTCTATCATGACTATGCTAGTGATTACAAAGGAGACTACAGCCTCTCTATCTGTCGTTTGACAGATGGGGACGTCTATGATTTTGATACATCCGAGCAGACCTATCAAGTATTTGAAGCGGATAAGGAAGATCCGCAAGCGATTCTTCATGCTTGGCAGAGGATTTGGCAGGCAGAAGAAACAGGTGAGCTTCATCGGGACTACACTATTGACTTTGAAAAATACGATCCCGACCAAACGGTGGCTGTCTTTATTGCGACTCAGCAGCACTGAGTTTTCTGTGTTCCTGCCTTAGCTTCATTTTCGCTTAAATTTCCTAGATTTGCTGATTGAGTAGAAAGTTGATTTTTTGAAATAAAGTCAAAAATTTTCTTGACAAGCCTTAGCTGTCCTGTTATACTAGTAAGGTACTCAATCGCGGGGATGGCGGAATTGGCAGACGCGCAGGACTAAGGATCCTGT
>ERZ781275.1352-NODE-1352-length-16919-cov-4.632590_pt1 | contig 16919 bp, 17 predicted proteins | sample MGYA00375853_ERZ781275 | MGnify/ENA primary metagenome ERZ781275 (study PRJEB29790, sample SAMN03653691) | human gut metagenome | host: Homo sapiens | place: USA: Dallas, Texas | collected 2012-07-23 | study: EMG produced TPA metagenomics assembly of the Gut...
TGATACGATGAAGGTGGGAGAGCTGACCGGATTTCTGAGCTATGTATTGCAGATTCTGAATTCTCTGATGATGATCAGCAATGTTTTCTTGATGCTGACAAGATCCATTGCCAGCGGTGAACGTATCCTTGAGGTGCTGGATGAGGAAGTGGATATCCGTGATCTGCCGCAGGCGGAGGCATCCGTGAGCTGCGGGGATATCGAATTTGATCATGTATATTTCAAATACAAGGAGGAGGCAGAGGAATTCGTTCTGAGTGATATAACACTGCATATTGAAAAAGGCAGCACGGTTGGAATCCTGGGAGGTACCGGTTCTGCCAAAACCACACTGGTACAGCTGATTCCAAGACTTTATGATGTCAGCGATGGTGAAATCCGTATTGATGGAAGGAATGTACGCGAGTATCCGGTAGAACATCTGCGTGATGCTGTGGGAATGGTGTTGCAGAAGAATACGCTGTTTAGCGGAACAATACGTGAAAATCTGTTATGGGGAGACGCACATGCAAGTGATGCAGATATTGCATGGGCATGCCATATCGCGTGTGTGGATGAATTTATCAGCAGCTTTCCAAAGGGCTATGATACTGATCTTGGACAGGGAGGCGTCAATGTGTCCGGTGGTCAGAAGCAGCGTCTTTGTATTGCGCGGGCATTGCTGAAGCGTCCTAGGGTGCTGATCTTTGATGATTCCACCAGTGCTGTTGATACCGCCACGGAGGCGAGTATCCGTGAAGGACTGGCATCCCTGACGGATACGACAAAAATCATAATCGCACAGCGTGTTACCTCTGTTCAGCATGCTGATCAGATCGTTATTCTGGACGATGGAAAAATACATGCTATCGGTACGCATGACACCCTGCTTGCGTCGGATCCGATTTATCAGGATATTTACTATTCCCAACAGGAAGGAGCTGGTTTATAATGGCAAGACAGATTACAGGTAAAAAGCCGAAGGATATGAAGAAGACCATACGCACCTTTCTGCGTTATCTGGGAAATCATAAGTTTGCGCTGCTGCTTGTCGGTGTACTGGTCATTGCCAGTGCAGGAGCGAACCTGTACGGCACCTATCTGCTGAATCCGATCATTGATAATTACATTCTTCCGCATGACTATGACGGGCTGGTGCGTGCAGTCCTGTTCATGGGGCTTATGTATGCAGGAGGCGTTCTTTGTACAGCGGTATACAAGCAGCTGATGACACATACGGCGCAAAGCATCGTTAAGGAAATTCGGAAGGATTTGTTTTCCAAGATGCAAAAGCTCCCTCTTCGCTTCTTTGATACCAATACACACGGAGATGTCATGAGTCATTTCACCAATGATCTTGATACGGTACAGGATGCCTTGAATAACTGCTTTGATAATCTAATCCAAAGCTTTGTGATGATTACAGGAACACTGCTTGCCATCTTCCTGCTGAATTGGAAGCTATCGCTGATCGTGATGTTTTTCATGATTATCATGTATCTGATGATCCAATATTTCAGTAAAAAGAGCAAATATTATTTTTCTCATCAACAGGCCGCCATGGGAAAGCTGAACGGGTTTATTGAGGAGATGGTTGACGGTGTCAAGGTGGTTAAGGTGTTTAACCACGAACAGAAAAATTATGAGGAATTTGAACGTCGGAATGAACGTCTGCGCAAGGCGAGTACAGAAGCCTTGACCTATTCCGGCAGAACGATTCCAACCGTTGTCAGTATTTCTTATTTTAACTATGCCATTGTCGCATGTATCGGTGGATTCTTTGCGATTGGAGGAGAAATCGGACTAGGAGCACTTGCTTCCTATCTGGTGTATGTACGCCAAACAGCGATGCCCATCAATCAGTTTACCCAGCAGCTGAATTTCATATTGGCCGCAATGGCCGGTGCGGAGCGCATCTTTGATATGATGGAGGAATGCGAAGAGGTGGATGAAGGACGTGTTACACTGACCCGTGTTCGGAAGCTGGAAACCGGCAGCTTGCAGGAATGTCAGGAATATACCGGGCATTGGGCATGGCGGCATCCGCATGAGGATGGCAGTGTGGAGCTGGTGGAGCTGCGTGGGGATGTGCGCTTTCATGATGTTGTCTTCGGCTATGAGCCGGGGGTTACGATATTAAAGAAAATCAATTTATATGCAAAGCCGGGACAGAAGATTGCTTTTGTAGGTAGCACCGGTGCAGGAAAAACGACAATCACCAATCTGATCAATCGGTTTTACGATATTGAAAGCGGCAGCATTACCTATGACGGTATTGATGTTAAGCTGATTCACAAGGATGATCTGCGCCGTTCTATATCCATTGTTTTGCAGGATACGCACCTGTTCACCGGTACAATAGCGGATAATATTCGTTATGGCAATCTGCATGCGGATATGGATGATGTGATCAATGCGGCAAAGCTTGCCAATGCACACAGCTTTATCAAACGTCTTCCAAACGGCTATGATACGATGCTGAGCGGGGATGGCGCAAATCTTTCTCAGGGACAGCGGCAGCTGCTTGCTATCGCTAGAGCGGCAATCGCAAATCCACCGGTGCTGATTCTGGATGAGGCAACCAGCTCAATCGATACACGTACCGAGAAGCTGATTGAAAAGGGAATGGATCGTCTAATGGAAAATCGAACGGTTTTTGTGATTGCGCACCGCCTTTCTACGGTACGTAATTCCAATGCGATTATGGTGCTGGATCACGGAGAAATCATAGAGCGTGGAAGTCACGATGAGCTGCTGGAGGACAAAGGAAGATATTATCAGCTGTACACGGGACAGTTTGAATTGGATTGAGAAAGGATGGAATGGTATCTCATGAAAAAGGGGATACCTTTTCTATTGGAAACGTGTAATAGGGAAGAAAGAGAAGTATAGTTATTAAAACTAGATTGTATAATTATACTGATTATGTTATACTGTAAGAGTAATTTGAATGCTTAGTTTTATTCTTTAGAAAATGGAGGTAACCTATGAATCAAGAAAAAATTGCTGTCCTCGTCGATACCTGCTGTGATGTCCCACAGACATTTGTAGACCAGTACCATATGTATGTCATCCCGTTAAAGGTAATATATAAGGATGCAGAATATCTCGATGGTGTTGATATCACACCGGAACAGGTATATCAGGGATTGGAGAAAGAGGTTCCGAAGACCTCGCTGCCAAGCGGGGAACGTATCGCGGAAATTTTTGACCAGATTCGTGCGGACGGCTTTCAAAAGGTAATCGCCATTACGCTGTCCAGCGGCTTGAGTGGGACGAATAATATGATTCATCTGATAGCGGATCAACTGGAGGATATGGAAGTGTTTATCATGGATACGAAAAACATATCCATTGGCGGTGGATTTCATGCCATTCAGGCAGCACGCTATATTGAAGACGGTCTGTCCTTTGATGAAATTAAAGCCAAGCTGATGCGCGGTATTGATCAATGCAAGGTTTTCTTTGTAGTGAAGACACTGGAATACCTGCAGAAGGGGGGAAGAATCGGTCTGGTCGCCTCGCTGTTTGGAAATGCCCTGAATTTGAAGCCAATCATCTCCTGTAATGATGAGGGAATTTATTATACGGTGGCCAAGGTTCGTGGAAGAAAGCAGTCAATCACGAAGACAAAGGAGCTTGCTTTGGATTTTGCGCAAGGACATAAGCGGTATAATGTTGCTATTATGCACGGGAATGCACAGGAGACTGCTGAGGAGATTCGTGACTGTATCATGAAAAAGCTGCCCGGTACGGATGTGTTTATTATGAAACAGGTATCTCCTGTTCTGGGTGTGCATACCGGTCCCGGTACGCTGGGAATCTGTGTGCAGATATTGGATGAGGCTTAATCAATACAAGAAACAGAAGACGGTATTATGTGGACTTCTGTTTTTTTTATCACGGATATCGCAGCTTTACAAAGAGCGGCAACGGGGTTACAACTACACGCGTAAATACAATGATTTCTTCCTTTGAAGGAGATAGCTTTTGCATATGGAAAGAGACTGAAGAATTCAGGGATTCTTCTGGCTGGCGGACGTATGAAAAAGACGAGGAACTATATTGATGAACATACAGCTTAATACGTCTAATCCAGGTAATTGTCAAAACGTAGAAAGCTAGCTTTGATTGTCATTTTTTATGTTTTCTGGATTGGTTTTATGATAGGTATAGCATTGTTTTGATAATTCCATTTACATTTTGCAGTATAGGATGGATTTTTTGATAAAAAAGAAAAATAAATGTTGACTTACAGCCGGTTTGAATATAAACTATTAGTTAGGCACTTATGCCCTTGTAGCCCCGGAAACTACATAGGAGGATATCAACATGCGCCAAACAACATTTGCAAAACCTGCTGAAGTTGAACGTACTTGGTACGTTGTTGACGGAACAGGTAAGACATTAGGTCGTTTAGCTACAGAAGTAGCATCAGTATTAAGAGGAAAACACAAACCTACTTACACACCAAACGTGGACTGTGGTGATTTTGTTATCGTAACGAACGCTGACAAAATTGAGCTTACAGGAAACAAGCTGGACACTAAAAAATACTACAACCACTCTGGTTATGCAGGAGGACTTCGTACACGTACTGCACGTGTCATGAAGGACAACTATACGGTTGAATGGGTCGAAAGAGCTATTTACGGTATGTTACCTCACACAAAACTGGGTGACAAAATGCGTAGACACCTGTTTGTTTACGAAGGTAGTGAACATCCACACACAGCTCAGAAACCAGTAGAGCTGAAAATCAAAGGTTAGGAGGAATAAGAAATGGCAGCTAAGAAAAATACAGTAACTTACAATGGTACAGGACGCCGTAAAACTTCTGTTGCTCGTGTCTTTATGACTCCGGGTAGTGGTAACATCTCTGTTAATGGGAAAACATTAGACGAGTATTTGCCACTGGAAACTTTACGTATGGTTGTTCGTTCACCACTTGAATTAACAGAAACTTTAGGTCAGTTTGATATTAAAATCAACGTTCAAGGTGGAGGTTATACAGGTCAGGCTGGTGCAATGCGTCACGGTATCACACGTGCTTTAATGGAAGCTAGTGCTGATTATCGTCCTGCACTGAAAGCAGCAGGATTTGTTACACGTGATTCCCGTATGAAGGAGCGTAAGAAATACGGTCTGAAAGCGGCACGTCGTGCTCCTCAGTTCTCAAAACGATAGAAAACAGACGTTTTCTACACTCACGTACACTTATGTACACACACAAAAGCCCCATTTTATGGGGCTTTTTGTTACTTGCATGTGTGTGCGTGAGTGTGTGTGCGTGATGCGGAGGTTCTAGTTAGGTAGCACTTAGGTAGCAAACCTGCGCAGGGTTTGGCGTAACTTTCGGCGTAAAATTTTATTAGGCTACTGACATTATTTCTCATGCACGTTATGATGAAGATGCAAGATATCATAATTGCAGGGAGTGATTCAAATGAAATACAAGAATATGCAGGATGCAATGAAAGTGACTGGAATTCGTCTGAAGGAGTTGAGAGAGGCAGTTGGACTGACTCCCACCATGCTTAGGAGGAAATGCAATAAACATCATAATGTTATTCTTAGCATAGAAAAGGGAATGACTGATCCATCTCTTCTGTTACTGAATGAACTGCTTACAGCTTTAGGGGTAGAACTTCACGAATTCTTTAATGAACGTTTTGATGAGATGTTCGAACATATGAGTGAGGTAGGACATGGGAAAATGCAGCTATGATGAAGATATGATCCTACATGCTGTAGGGGACCGTTTAAGAGGGCTTAGGCAAGAGCATGGATACACATTTAAGGAAATGGCAAAAGAAGCCTGTATAGATAGAGATAATTATATGCGTGTAGAACGGGGAGAACGCAATTCATCTATTGGGCTATTCTGTAATATAGCATCTGGCTTAAATATAAAAGTTTCTGATATATTCAATGAGGAATATAAAGAATATTTAAAAAAATATGATGATATTGCCTTCTTAAGGAAAATATTATCCTCGGATGAATATAAGCTCATCAAGAAAAAGAAAGTTATCAATATGTTGAAAAAGTACAGAACTAAAAGCGGAATCAGTCAGAGTATATTAGCATCTGAATTAGGTGTATCAAGAAATATGATAAATAATCTGGAGTATGGAAGAGGAAGAATAATAAGCTGCTTCTGAATCACAACGGCCATCACTGCTATTCTTATGATGATCATTCTTAGCATAAGAATCCAGGTATTTTCCATCCCCAGCTACGCGTTCACCAAATTCTTCTATAGAATCATACATATCTTCCACCAATCCTGAAAAAAATATCATTCAGTAAATCCTGATGCTTTGTGAGTCGCTGATAAAACAATGGAAATACGCCAGGATTTGGCATCAGTTTTTTCTTTCCATAGGTATAATCTTCATCCTTTAGTCCACACAGTCTACGTAAGGTAGGATTACGCAATAATTCCCGTCGTAATTTTTCAACAGTATTCAGCTGACAGATTTTTTTTATGACCAGCAGTTTTACCATCGTTTCATTTGAATAATCGTTTCTTCCATTTTTACGATCCTTATCCAGCGCATCGATAAGAGGTTGCATAGGCAATTGGGAAAAAACATGGAAATACGTTCAAGATCACCAAGTTCTTCAATTTGCATATAGTGTTGTCATCACTTGTTTTGGATTGACAGAAGTGTCGTTACGAGTAAGCTACAAAAAACTTTAACTTGTTTTTTTATAAGGCTTCGGAGTCCTCTAGACGATAGAAAACTCAAGTTTCAACACTTCGTACAACCATGAACACACAAGAAAGCTCCAATTCATGTTTTTTTTGCTTTCATGAGTGTACGAGAGCGTGTATGCTTGATGCAGAGGTTCTAGTTATTTAGCACTTAGGCAGAAAATCTGTTATAATGAATGAAAATAGATAAGTTGGATTTGGCAGATGGCTCTTGAATAAATGATTACACATTGATTTCTATCTACTAATTGCGACATAAAAAGTCGAGAAGAAATAACCTATTTACTCTATAATTGCAATTAGAGAGGAGGCGGTTAATGTGGACTGGATGAAACAGCTTAATGAGGTTATGGATTATATTGATATCAATTTGCAAAGTGAAATATCATATGACAGAATATCTGAAATTGCATGTTGTTCGATATACAACTTTCAGAGAATGTTCTCATACATAGCACAAACCTCATTATCAGAGTATATCAGAAATCGCAGACTAACCCTTGCAGCGTTTGATATAATAAAGGGGAATGAAAGAATCATTGATGTTGCCTTGAAGTATGGCTATGATTCGCAAGATGCTTTTTCGCGTGCTTTTAGAAACTTTCATGGAGTATTGCCGTCAACAGTAAGAAACGAACCAGTGATGCTTAAATCCTGCCCTAAGCTCTCCTTTCAAATTACAATGAAAGGAGCTGAGAAGATGAAGTATCAAATTGAGCAATGGCCTGCATTTCAAGTGGCTGGTATTTCACACAGGATTAAAACGAACAGAGCTTTTGAACTTGTTCCGCAGATATGGGAAAAGGCGTGGAAAAAAGGTACTATGAAGAAATTTATGCAGTTTTTTCCGGATTATCGCCCTTCCGGTTTTTTGGGAATTGCCACTGGAGGCGGGTGGGGAAGTACAGATGAAATGGACTATATTTTGGCTGTCACAAACCATGTAGATATACCGGATTGTTATCATGCACCTGTTCCGGAAGGAATGACGGTTTTCTCCTATCCTGCTGCAACATGGGTTATCATCAATGCAGATGGTGAAATTCCAAAGGCAGTGCAGGATGTTTACCAGAAATTTTATTCTGAATGGCTGCCAAGATCAGGCTATAAGCTTTCAGACTTGCCTGTGTTTGAATGCTATCTGCAAGAAGATCACCAAGAAGTATGGATAGCAGTTGAGGAAGCATAAGATATATTGATATAGTATCGGAAGAATTATTTGGACTTTGTGGGCACTCTTGTATAGCAGTGCTGATCGCCGCAACTGTTAAATGAATTGTAAAGCAAACAAAATGCTGCGAAGGAAACATAGCAGGCAGAAAGCATTTGAGGAAGTGGATTTATACCCTATCCTTCATACTAAGAAAATGAAGGACATAAAGGGGAAAACTGACTGAACTTTTCACGTGCTATGTTGTATTCTTACTATTAAGGATGAACAAAAAAATCATTTTATTCTTTATTATAAAGGTATATATTATGATTCAAAAAATATTAAGGAGATCATAAGCTATATGAGGATTTTCGTTTAGTAAAAGAGGAAGGGCTTTTAAATTTTTAAAGACTTATTATATTCCGGCTTATAGGATCATGTAGAGAGTAATTAAGGTTAGAATTTAGGAGGCTATGATGACAAAGCTATTTGAGATATTTCCATATTTGGAAAACGATAAGGTGATAATAAAAAGAATGGAATTAAATGATGTTGAAGCATTGTCAGAGATTAGTAATAATGACAATGTATATAAGTTTATACCTCCATTTCTATATAAGAAAAGTAGTAAAGCATTAGAGACCGCTATCAAACATTTAGGTAAAAGGGATTTTGAAAAGAAAAAACAAATAATTGCAGGCGTCTATTTAAAGGATAGTCCTGATAGATTAGTGGGCTTAGCAGAAATGTTTGACTACAAAAAAAGAGAAAACAAGATAACAATAGGGTATAAAGTGAATGAAGATTATTGGAATAAGAGAATCGCATCGAATACTCTAAAACTAATGGTTGATTATTTAGTAAACGAAATCGGAATCACGACTCTTAATGCTTTTGTTATGCCAGAAAATTTACATTCATCAAGAATATTATTGAATAATGGATTTGTAAAAGAGGATTATACTTCGCAAGAAAAGAATTGGGGCGGTCAAGAAATCGTATCTGTTGATGCTTATACATATAGAAAGACTCCAGCTTATCCATTATCTAGCAAATAGTAAGATACAGCCAAAGAGCGTGAATAAAAACAACGATGTGCACCGTATCTCTCAACGCAGAAAAAATACGATCTATATTAAAATAGAAATTGAATTCTCTTTTCCATAAATATAGTAGGCAATATAAAACCAAAGGGTATGAGTAGTTGGGCATACGTACTGGGGATGGTTTCAGTTAGATTATAAAGAGAAGGAATCTATCAAAACGATAGAAAGTACTTACTTTCTACACTCTCGTACACTTATGTACACTCACGAAAGCCCCATTTTATGGGGTTTTTTGTTGTATGCATGACTGTGCGTGATGCGGAGGTTCTTGTTGGGTAGCACTTAGGTAGCAAACCTGCGCAGAGTTTGGCGTAACTTTCGGCGTAAAATTTTATTGGGCTGCTGACATCATTGTTTCTCATGCACGTTATGATGAAGATGCAAGATATCATAATTGCAGGGAGTGATTCAAATGAAATACAAGAATATGCAGGATGCAATGAAAGTGACTGGAATTCGTCTGAAGGAGTTGAGAGAGGCAGTTGGACTGACGCCCACCATGCTTGGCAAGAAATGCTATAAACATCATAATGTTATTCTAAGCATAGAAAAGGGGATGACTGATCCTTCTCTTCTGTTACTGAATGAACTGCTTACTGCATTAGGGATAGAACTGGATGAATTCTATGATGAACGCTTTGATGAGATATTCAATCAGATGAGCGAGGTGGAACATGGGGAAATGTAGTTATGATGAAGACATGATTCTTCATGCTGTAGGAAATCGTTTAAGAGAGCTTAGACAAGAGTATGGATACACATTTAAGGAAATGGCAAAAGAAGCATGTATTATTTATCATGATATTAAAGACTTAATAGATGCTATAGATAGAAAATAAATTACAAAGAGAAAAAATCAACGTGCATTTGAGAAAAATTCTCATATAAATGTTGAATTGTATATTAATTGGCATATAATATAAATAGGAGGCGATTATAATGTTGATCCAATTTGCTTTTAAAAATTTCAAATCATTTAGAGATGATGCTACTTTAGATCTATCTGCAACTAAGATAAGTGAATTTAATGATAGAGTAATAGAATTAGGAAACGAAAAGATACTTCCAGTTGCTGCAATATTTGGTGCTAATGCAAGTGGAAAATCTAATATACAGCAAGCGTTTTCCTATATGGTTTATTATGTTATGCGCTCTTTTGCATTTGGCGGTGATGCTGATGAAAAAAAGAATAAAAGTGAATTTATGCAGCCGACACCATTTTTATTTGACAATGCGAGCAAAAATGCACCATCAACCTTTGAAGTTTATTTTATAGGTGATGAAAATGATAAGTGTAGACAGTATAATTATGGATTTAGTGTGGATAGTAAAGGCGTTTGTGAAGAATGGCTTAATGTTTGTGCAAAAAGCGCAAGAGGAAAATTTAAACCATTGTTTTATAGAAATAGAGAAAGTGATGAATTAGATTTAAGTGGTTTGCCTAAGAAAACTCATGACAACATTAAGACTTCACTACAGAATGAAACTCTTATTGTATCTTTGGGTGCAAAATTAAAAGTTGAAAAACTTAAGTATATTCGTGATTGGTTCTTAAAACATGAGATGGCTGATTTTGGTGATCCGTTTGAAAACTTATTCCTTTCTAGATATACACCAGAAGGTTTTTCTGATAACGAGAATGTTAGAAAAAAGGTTGTGGATTACTTTTCTTCTTTTGATGATTCTATTATTGACTTTAAGGTAGAAAAGTTAAAAGATGATGAAGACGATAATGAGCATTTGAAAATCAATACAGTGCACAGATTAATCAATTCTGATGAAACTGTCACTTTACCTTTGCAGGAGGAATCAGCAGGAACATTAAAAATGTTTGCTTTATATCCTTCTTTACAAGAAGTAATGGAAACAGGTGGTGTTTTATTTGTAGATGAATTAAATTCCAGACTTCATCCATTACTTGTGAGAAACTTTTTAATCAATTTTCTTGATCCTTCTATCAATAAAAATCATGCTCAAATTATTTTTACCACTCATGATTCATGGACATTATCAAATAATTTATTAAGAAGAGATGAGGTTTGGTTTACAGAAAAAGATAATAATGGTATTTCGTCGTTGTACTCATTAGCTGATTTTGTAGACGAAGATGGCCAAAAAATAAGAAAAGATGAGAATTATGAAAAAAATTATCTTTTAGGTAAGTATGGGGCAATTCCAGAATTGAAGTCAATGATGGTGATGGAGGATGATTAGTTTATGGGAAGGGAAGATAGGCGAGGTAAAAGAAAATCTAGAGAACAATCTAGAAAAAGAAGAGTTCCAGAATTGGGATATTATTATATCGTAACTGATACTGATCAGACAGAAAAGAATTATTTAGAAGGATTAAGAGATTCCATACCAGAAGTATTAAAAGGGAAAATTGTGATAAAGGTTACAAAATCAAGGACAGTCGATTTAGTGAAAACATGTAAAGAAGGAGCATCTCTATATCCCCAATACAGTGAACCTTGGATCGTTTTTGATCGTGATCAGGTAAAAGATTTTGATAGTATCATAAAGAATGCTGAACAAAGTGGAGTTCATGCTGGCTGGTCAAATCCTTGTCTTGAAATCTGGTTATATGCTTATTTTGGTTGTATGCCTAATATTCAAGATTCCGTTAGCTGTTGTAATAGATTTGCAGTTGAGTATGAGAGAAAAACTGGTCAAAAGTATGATAAAGCAGAAAAAGATTTATATAAAAAATTATGTGAATTTGGCGATGAAGAAAATGCTATAAAAATTGCACAGCAAAAAAGAAGTCAGTGTATTAATAATGGGATGTTAATACCATCTGAAATGATTCCTTGTACTAATGTTGATGGTTTAGTAAAAGAAATTAAAGAAAAATGTATGTAGTCTTTGAAGTCATAGGAACCTGCGTGTTCAAATTGTACAAGAAAAAAACGCTTATTTAATTAAGTTTACAAAGATGATTAGAAAAATAAATATTATTTTTCAGCAAAGAAAACAGATATAAAGAAGGAGGAATGATGGGAGTCATGTTAGACTATATTCGTGAAAATATATTCAGTTCAGTATTTAGTTTTCTGATTGGTTCATTTTTAACATGGATTTGGGTTAATAGAGGAAAGTTGAAGATATTGGGACATTCTATTGTCCATATGAAAAGTGATTATCGAATTAGCGCGGCTTATTTATTTAAAATTAAAGTTGATAGCAAATACTTGCTAATTAAGGGAAATAGAATTGATCAGTATCAACCAATTGGTGGGGTATATAAATACAACGAATCATTTAGGGATACTTACAATAAGTTACAAATTAGATGTGAGAGCAATGGATCTTTTTATGAAAAAAATGACCTTCGAGTATATGTTAAAGGAAAGTATTTAACCAAATTTTTAACATGGTATGGGTCAATGAGAAATAGAGAGATTACTGTGCATAGAGAATTTTTTGAAGAGATGGTTCAAACTGGTATAATTGATAAGGATGATTTTTTTAATTTAGACTTTGAGTTTATTAGAAAAATAAATTCAGGAATACATTATTCTGTACATTTCAAATGCGATGAAATATTACTTTTTGATATATATGAGGTGTTTTTAACGCAGAAGTCTTTAGAAAGTGTGAAACAAGTAGCAGATAAAAACAAAAACATTATTTTAGTAGAATATGATGATATAGAAAGAGAATGTACAGAAATTGGAGATAAATCCTATAAAATCTCTGAAAATTCAAAATATTTAAGATAAGGAGGAGCAATGAAATATTCAAGTGATATACTTAAACTATTTGATGATATTGATGTATCAGATAGTGATTATGAAAAAGCGATAGCAAGATATAAGTCTATAGCACATTATTTAGAGAACTCAGATGTGAATAAATACAAACCGAACATTTATATTCAGGGATCTTTTAAATTAGGTACTGCAATAAAGCCGTTAACTGAAGATGGTAGTTATGACATAGATTTGGTATGTACCTTTGATAAAATACAGAAAAATGAAATTACTCAAAGTAAATTAAAAAATATTACTGGAAAAGTCGTTAAAGACTATGTTGAAAGCAATAATATGAAGAAAGAACCCAATGACGGTAAAAGATGTTGGACTATAACTTATGTCGATGAGAAGAATTTTCACGTTGATATTTTGCCATCATTATTGAATGGGAAATTAAAAGAAATAGTGATTACTGATAAAGAGAATAGGGATTATAATATAATTTCGAATAATTGGGAAGTAAGTAATCCCAAAGCATACTCAGAGTGGTTCAGACAAATATCTCAGTATAAAGAATATAGACAGCAATATGCACTTGCGAACGCAAAAAATATAGAAGAAGTCCCTTTTTATAGAATAAAAACACCACTGCAAAGAGTTGTTCAACTGCTAAAAAGGCATGCGGAGGTAATGTTTGAGAATAATATGAAATTAAAACCTTCATCTGTTATAATTACGACTTTAGTAGCAAAAGCTTATGATAAAGTTAGCAAACAAAATCAGAATTTCATTGATATAATAAAAAAAATAATTAGTCAATTAGAACATGAGATAAATTACATAAATGAAAAACCTTGCGTTTTAAATCCTGTTGATGAGAACGAGAACTTATCGAGTAAATGGTCGGATGAGAACTATTTTTTAGAATTTCAAAATTGGATAAAACAATTAAAGTTTGATTTTTCAGTTACATATCATATAGGCAATGAAAAAGAAGAATTCAATCTTATTAAAAGAAGTATGTGTAAACAAAAATTTTCAACCGAAGTAGAACAGTCTATGGAGCTATTACCATATCATTTAAAACCAAAATGGGAAATGAATTTATGGAAGAAAGTAGAAATTAAAACTATTATATATCAAAATGGTTTTTTACCAAAAAAATTATCAAGCGGTGAATCTGTCTGTAAAGGGATTAATGTTAGGTTTGAAGCTATATCAGAAAATATAAAATTATATGATATATATTGGCAAATTACTAATACTGGTTTTGAAGCTCAACAAGCAAATCAGTTAAGGGGTGATTTTTATAATTCTGAATTAATAGAAGGAAAGAGGATACGTAAGGAATTTACATCATATACTGGCAAACATTATGTAGAGGCATTTTTGGTCAAGGATGGATGTTGTGTTGGGAAAAGTAATCCTTTTGTTATAGATGTAGTTCCTTATAAAAAGTATATATTTTAATTAGTGAAACATTAAAATTGATATGGATTGATATAAGGTGTTGAAAAAATCATGGAACTTCTTTTTGTGATTTTTGTCTAAAGAATGAGCAGTTGAATAAATTATCTTAGAAAAGATAGTATAGTTGAAATAAAACTTCTATATTTATTGGGAGGTGGTTAACTCCTCTTGAGAGAGTTTATTCATGGTAATTCTATTTTAAAATGAAATATGTATGTGGACGATTTCACCCAGTAACAGCCTATTAGAATTATTGGAAGAATAGATTATTTACGCAATCTTAGAAAATTAATCTTTGAAATAGCGTATTGTATTTTGTTTCTCTTAAATATATTATTGTTTGCTAGTTAGAAATGAGTGTGTGTAGTTGGAAATAAGCGCTGCAGAGGTTCTAGTTAGGTTCTAAAATTGAAGGAATTCCTTTGTTTATAGGGGCTTGCAACTAACAAAACGTTAGTAATAATTGTTGTGAGAAGATTAGAGAAGTATTTAGACTTTGTGAGAAGTTTAGATGCTTCTTTTTTTTATAAAATACAGGACATATAAAAATTTGTTCAAGTAATATGATATCTATAGATTTTATGAACTTTGTTTTGATGAAATAAGAGGAAGTTGATGATATAATGATTTAATCAATAAAACTATAAATAAAGAAAGTGACATTATGAACGATACAGTAGAAAGAAATGAAGTTGTTCAATTTAAGGAGTGAGATTTTGTATGATGTACTGTTTCACCTAATAATGAAACAGTATGGTTAAATTAAAAGCAAATAGCTAGTTTGTTTGGGATTGATAGAGGTGTCGTTACGAGACATATTAAAATATTTTTAAATCAGGTGAACTAGTTGAAAATAGCATATGTGCAATTTTGCACATATGGGGAAGCTTGGTGTTTAAGAATATAATGTAAAATACTATAATTTGGACGTTATTTAGCTGTTGGCTATAGAACGAATTCAACTAAAAATATTCTTTTTAGAAAATGGGCTAATACTATATTAAAACAATACTTATAAAAAGGGTATGTTATTCTGATAGACACTTTCAAGATATTAAATATGTTACAAAAATGTTGGAGCAATACAAAGAAGCTGGTGGTCAATTACCAACAAGTGATTCTATATTAGAATTTTTAAAAGCTTATTAAGGAGGATTTAAAATTTCAAGATCGAAAGATAAAGATATCATGATGCAGCTTATTAAGACAATTCTTAAAGAAGACTAATACCTTTAGTGTTTTTTTGTGACATAAAATCTGACGTAAGTTTTTGTGTATAATATAGGATGTTTTCATAGGAATTTATTTGGTATCCGATTTAAACATATAGTTAATCAGATAGAAATAAGTATTAACAAACGAATATATCTGTAGAAGTATGTGAAAGATAATAAGTAGTGAAAGTGAAGATAGCATATGGTATAATATCGATAAAGAATTGATAAATTAAAGAGGATGGTGAGAAAAGATGGAATTCAGATTAATGAATAAAGATACAGCGGTCTTGGATTTTTTATATGATAAAGAAACGCATAATATAGATAAAGTAACTAATTTGATCCATCCTGAATATGCACCTTTAGGTATTATAGACTATAAGACTGGAATCTCAAGAAAGTCTTTCAATAACTGGTGGAGAGATAGAGCTATTCCTGCGTCACGCAGCAAATTTAAAGACGTGTTGGAAGAGTTAGATATCACCAATTCGATTGAGTTATTAGAGAGATGTTTTGGTTTGAGTTTGAGTGATCAGTATTGGATAAAAGAAAAGTAGTCATCTGCAACATGGGAAAAAGTGAATTTCTTTACGAATGATTTCAGTGAAGATATGGGAAAACTTTTGATGGGTGAAATTGAATATACCGATAGCCTTGATATGTTCAGTCCGGATAATTCAAGCGATGGGAATCTAAGAAAAAAAATGGAAAATAATCAATGGCAAGAGATGCCTGATTAAGAGCGGAAATACACTAAACAATCAGGAGCCTTATAATGAAGTCATTGCAACCAAATTGTATGAGCGAATTCTAGATGAAGATGAGTTTGTACCTTATTGGTTGATAGAAGAAAAGGGAATCGCTTATTCCTGTTGTGAAACGATGGTTAGTGAAAACGAAGAATTAGTACCTGCCTTTTATATTGATGCCACGCATAAATTACGAGGAAGTGAGTCCTTGTATGAGCATTATATAAATGTGTGTTGTGAACTTGGAATTCCTGATGCAAGAATAAAAGTTAATAAGATGCTGGTATGTGATTATATACTTGGAAACTATGATCGCCATTACCGAAATTTTGGTGCAATCAGAAATGTCCTTGATTTAAAATGGGAAAGAATAGCACCTATATACGACAGTGGTAGTTCATTATGGGCAACTACACCTACACAGTTGATCGGTACAACATATAAGAGTAAGCCATTCAAAGCAAAGGCAGAAGAACAGCTGCATTTGGTAGAGGAGCTGTCTTGGCTGAATAAAGATAAGTTAATTGATTTTGATAAAACGGTTTATGAAATGCTTGATAAAAATCCTTTCGTGGATGAAGAGAGAAAGTCAGCAATCTCTATTCAGGTCAAAGGTAGAATTGAAAAAGTTATTGAAAGACAGGCAAGCTTAAATAGAATAAATGAAATGGGCTTGCAGGAGCTACTATTTAGATTATAATGATAGGAGATATTTTATTTTTCTATCATTATCTTTTTGTGCTAAATTGCTTAATAGGAGCTTATGAGTTATTTATAAATTTTATATCTAATTTTCGATTATCCGCATAAACACTATACTTTCAAGTAT
>ERZ781275.1360-NODE-1360-length-16842-cov-7.156609_pt1 | contig 16842 bp, 15 predicted proteins | sample MGYA00375853_ERZ781275 | MGnify/ENA primary metagenome ERZ781275 (study PRJEB29790, sample SAMN03653691) | human gut metagenome | host: Homo sapiens | place: USA: Dallas, Texas | collected 2012-07-23 | study: EMG produced TPA metagenomics assembly of the Gut...
AAACAACAATAAGCACGTTCTCGCATTAGTATAAGTATACTACACTCGTGAGAACGTGCCTGTAAATAAGACTTAAGACTATAAATAGTCACATAAAGTATTTAAATAAATTTAATCTACATATCTAAAAATAGATATTCAAATTATTTATCCATATCATCAATAGATATACAAATATTTTCATTTGACGTAAACATAGTTTTTAAAAAATCGTATAATTGTTTATCACTATTAAGATATTGACTATCTATACATCCAATACTTATATTACTATTGCTAATCCATTGACTTAATGTACCATTTCGTAATATATAAATACGCTCACTTGTATTAGTATCATTATAGGTAATATTAACAATATATTTAACAGCACAACCAATAACTGTATCACCAAAGGTCTTACGAATACTTTGAATCTCATTAAAGTCTTTCACTATTTTATTTATCCATGTACATCTATGCAGTTTTTTATTTAACCATACATATCTATTTTGTTTTTTATTTATCCATATATGACAGTTTAATTTATTTCTTACCCATTGAAATATACCATTATATCTAAAATTACAAAATACATATTCTCCAGTAGCATATTTAATAATAACGCCTTTAACACTTAACTTATCATGATTTATATTAATATATTTACTAACAGGATTAGACTTGACCTCTATAATACGGCGAGGCTCAATTGTAAGTGGTTCATTGAAGTTTCTTAATAGTATTGGTAAATATTTATTTGAATCGAATACCAATAAAATTTCATTAATACACACTGCAGTCAAACTATTGTTAAAAAGAGTAATACCATAACTACTACCATTCCACACACTATTATAAGAAGTATATCCAATAAATCTCACTGACTTTCTTAGCGTTAAATATCCTAAATAAATCGTAATAACAGATGCAGAAAGACTTCCTATAAAGTTTATTACCTCTTTAAAAGATCTTGATATATCTGTTATGTACATTAATATAAACTCAATATATCCCATATTCTGATATTCCTTTATATAAATTAAATATCTTACTAAATAAACATCTAACCTTTGAAACCCAAGCAATAATCCATACTACTCTGATACAGTATAATCTAAATGACAAATTATTCTAGCCATACTAAGTATTATACATAGTGAGAGAAACTTCGTTACCATCAAAGAATATATATTCACCATGACCAATGGAGAATGGTCCTTGGTATTTATCTTTTCAAAGCTCCGATGGCATTCTATTAAATTGATAGAAGTTGTAATAATCTAGCATTGATGAATCAATACTCAATCCAGATTTTGCAAAATGAGCATTTTTACCAGTAAGAGTAATAACTGTAACCATATAATGCTCAGTCACTACTTTAAGTCCTAAATTTGAATATTTTAATGTTTCACGACTATGTATCTTTTCACTGGAGCTTGGCGTACCTAGTAAATCAATAACTGCTTGTCGATTCATCCCCAAATAAACTCCATTAACAGATTCATAATGCTCTTTTTGTAACTTATTCGTTAGTTGATCTTTTTTATTCATGATTAAGGTTTTATGATCACCATTACCTAACCATTGTAAATGAATAGCTTTTCTACCTTGAGCCTCTTGAATAATAAAAACGCCTGCACCAGGATAGCCACCAACAAAATCAGCACCATCAACAATACGACAGCCATTAATATACCCATTGGAAATACTCAATACCTTATTACCACTAGCATCATACCAATCGCCTGCAACCTTTTGAGATGTACGGATAACACTATCTAATGGCACTTGAGCTGCTTCAATAGTTAATGCAGAAACTAAGCACACAATATTAAAACACATACAAACAAATAACTTCAATTTTTCTTTCATTTTTAATCTCCCTAATACACCTTACACACTAAATAATAAATATAGTTACTTAATATATTACAATTATAAGTCTCACTTATTTTTATTTCAACGGCATGTCTATTACATTCTCCTTTAAAACTTAATGTATCCAACCAATATCAATAGCAAAGAAACGATCATTCTCAACATTGCTTAATATGCATAGTATACATATTGAATATTCATTTCCCGTATGTTTTAATGAAGACAAATACCATTCGTTTATGACAAATTAAATATGTATCCTTTATTAGAGAAATCCACTATATTTACACTACATAATAGGTCTTTACTACCATGCTTATATAAATCTTAAAACGCATCATGGTAGCTTTTTTTATTACGTAAAGGAGTATAGATGTATGAGTAAGGAGAAATTAGAGTTTGTAGAACCAGTTGATACAAACACAGATAGTGAGTACTCTAGAAAGCCTGTCCCATTAGGGGCAAGGAAGTCCTGCTTTTCTCTCACCATCGTTTGGACGGGATTCGTTTTTCTTGTAACTAGTATGATGGCTGGTGGCGGGTTAGCTGCAGGGCTAACTTTCAACGAATTACTATTGGCCATGATTCTAGGCAATATTTTCTTATGTATCATCGCAGGGCTAGTAAGTGTAATCGCCTATAAAACAGGCCTTACCTTTGCCCTTTTGACGCGATACAGCTTCGGTCAGGAAGGATCTAGAATTGCCTCTCTCTTCGTACCTATCGTCAATCTAGGTTGGTACACGATTCAAGCGGCTTTATATGGACATTTTATTGCTCAAGTTTTTAACCTTTCCTACACAGGCGAAATTATTGCTATGATGCTCAGCGCCGTTATCATGGGTATCTTTGCAATTCTCGGTATTAAATCACTTGCCGTATTCGGCTATATTGCGATTCCATCTATCGTATTCCTTTCCCTAGGAACGGCGGCTCGCTCGGTTCAAACAATCGGTGGTTGGCAAGAATTATTTAACTATGTGCCATTACAACCTATCGATTTACTGTCAGGCATTACCATCGTTATCGGTACATGGATTTTGTCTACTGCTACATGTATCGCAGATATTATGCGTTATGGTAAAAGTAAGAAAGATGTTATTACAGCGAGCACAATCGGTCTATTGGGCGGCAATACTTTAATGATTAGCTGCGGCGCTATCGCAGGCGTTGCTATGAATGATGGTGACTTAATCAATGTACTACTAAGCTTTGGCCTCGTGTTCCCAAGCTTACTATTGTTGACTACAAATATCTTTACCACAAATGGTGCGAACCTGTATTCCACATCATTGAACCTAGCAAACTCTTTCAAACTAAACAGAAATATTATGCTAGCCGTACTTATTGCTATCTCTGCATTAGCAACAATGACACAGCCATATAAAATCGACTCCCTCTTTGTATTCTTAAGTACACTAGGCATCATCGTTCCGCCACTATGCGGTATTATCTTAGCGGACTTTTACCTAGTTCATCGCGGAAAATATATCGATTACAACAAAGCGACTTTCAAAAAATGGAATCTAGTTCCATGGATCACATGGGCCATCGCATTGGTCTGTGTTAAATTCATACCATTCGGACTGGCTTCGCTGAACGGGATTGTAATCGGTGCCCTACTGTACGCAGTCATTACGTATATTGTTAAACCTAATGTTGTTAGTGAAAGCAAAGGGTGATTATCATGGCAATTCATAAACTATCTGCTATACTAGGCACAATCATTATGGGCATCGGATCCTTCATTACCTGTCTAGCCACAAGTGAAAGCGCCATTACCCTTGGTAACGGCATGCTCGTGGTGAGTATTATAATGATGGGATTTGGATATTCGAAATGGCAACCTTAAAAAATTAATGTTTATATAAAATAAGAAAAAGCACTATCTAGAAATAATAAGATAGTGCTTTTCTGACCCCATTGGGGATTATTTAATTTAACTAGGTGCTACAGAATATGCATTGATTTTGTATCGCGAAAAACTGTTTCCGTCCCCTAATGGGGATTATTTAATTTAACATTATGCTTCTTTATCGATTGATCCAGTAATTCTACAAAATAAGTTTCCGTCCCCATCAGGGGATCATTTAATTTAACCAGCAATGGTGATGAAAACCTACATTCATTATAACGATGAAATGTTTCCGTCCCCATTAGGAGATTATTTAATTTAACATGTGGCAAATACTGCCGCAATCCATATTACAACTAAAAAGGGGTTCCGTCCCCATTAGGGGATTATTTAATTTAACCCTTGAAAGTATGATAAAAGACTATGAACGGCGCACGGGTGAAGTTTCCGTCCCCATCAGGGGATTATTTAATTTAACGAAAGGCGGGCAAGAAATGATTACTTTATCTAAGAATATAATAGTTTCCGTCCCCATCAGGGGATTATTTAATTTAACGTTTCTAATTTCATCAGTACAATGAGTTTTGGTTTTGAATGGCGTTTCCGTCCCCATCAGGGGATTATTTAATTTAACATGTACACATTAAAAGACTTAAGCACAAACAAAACATGGAAATTGTTTCCGTCCCCATCAGGGGATTATTTAATTTAACCTGAAGTCATTCTCGATCCGAAAGAATATAACGAGGAAGGAGGTTTCCGTCCCCATCAGGGGATTATTTAATTTAACAAGAAGCCCATTTTAAAGCAGTAATCACAACTTCAACTCGTTTCCGTCCCCATCAGGGGATTATTTAATTTAACCTTTTTCTGTATCAGCTTTCTTAGTAGCTTTTACAGTTTTTCGTTTCCGTCCCCATCAGGGGATTATTTAATTTAACCCTGTCTTTGGAACAGCAGATATTTACTAGTTCCAAAATGCAAAAAACGGCGGAGATTGCAAATTATCCTAAAAGGCACTTTAGCAAGCTAAAATAATGCCGTTAAACCGTATCACTATCACAACGGCGCAGATTTAATTTCTCAGAAGTTAAATTCTAGACCCATTATATCATATAGAGAAATAGATACTACAATAATAGAATCATCAATACAAAACATCAAGTCTTGAAATACTTTTACCAATATTAATGATTCTATTATTGTTAATTACACTTCTACATCGTAACAGTATTAATCGAGAGTAACTGTTTATATTTAAAGAATGATGCAGTCTTGTTCCTTACGTTCTCCAATACCCCAAGTATAGATATTTATAATGTCATCAAGGACATAGACTCGTAAGGAGTCCTCTATAGGGTTAATCATCTTACTAGCTCGCCGCATCATAGCATCATATTGCTTCTTATTAAGCAAAGCTTCAAACGCAGACTTTTGGACACGAACGCCATAACGTTCCAAGCATTTAACAAGACGGTTACGCGTTTTGTTATCCACCACATCATAGATAACTAGGACGATAAACTTTTTCATATCAGTGAATCTCCAATGGCGTATACAAATCTACATCTTCGTGTATAATTGCACTAGCAAATTGCTTACACTGTTTATAGATAGATTCACGATAGCTTTTACAATCATCAATATATTGATTTTCAGAACGAATTTTCTTATTATAGGCCATTAAAAATGCCTTACGTCCCTCTGCTGTCAGGTAGCAACCTTTATCAGAATTATCAAATTCGGATAAATCTACCATATTACGGCTCACCATAGATAGCACCATAGAATCTATAATTGGCGCCCGCCATTCTTCAATTAAGTCAGATGCGAGGGCTGGATGACCTTTAGCTAGACTATGCATAACGCCTACGAATGGATGGAGACCTGCATTAATAACACCAGCCAAAATTTCATTAAACAGCATGCTGTAACCTAATCCGAGCATAGCATTAAACGGATCTCGAGGCGGTTGTTTTGTACGTTTTGTAAAAGCAAAGGCAGATGGTACAATTTTACCTAGTGCTTCAAAATAAAGACGACTTATCAGTCCTTCATAGCCCATAAGTTCAGATACACGCATACATTCACCAATATGGCTACGTACAGATTTAATATTCGCAATCTGTACATCTATATTAATATCCTCTTCCAAGTTGCGTGCGTAGCGACGAAGAATAGTCAGCTGATTACGCACCTTTGCCCGAATAATTTTACGTGACATAGCCACTCTAAATGCATTATCATCTAACAGATCAAATTGCTTCTTATGTTTGTTAATGTCAATAGTATTAGTATTGATTATAGTACCAAAATACTTGCCATAACCAGATAGCCATGTAATAGGTACGCCACGTTCAATAAAATCAGTTACTAATGAGCTTGTTATAAATACTGAATCAAAAACAGTAATATCTTCGATCCGCTCTAAAGGAACCTCAAACAATATCTCATTATTACGACCAACTACAACATGACCACCGTCACGCTTGATAAACGATCCTGCTTCTGTAACATATAAGGATGACATATAGTCGCCTCCTTTTATACAAATGAATACGCTAAGAAATCAATTTGGGTCTAAAGATGATGATCTATAAAATCATTCAGTTTAATGAATTTTCACACTATTGAATTTGTTCTAACACATATGTATTGATGGTATCGTAAATTAGTTTATTCTGTTTTTCTTGTCCAGTAATAATAAAGAAGACATCCTTAATCTGATGTAAGAAAGATTGTAATGATTGAATGTCTGCAGCACTACAGATATCTTGTTCTGTAAATACAACAACTTCATGAGCCATTTTATTGCGAATTTTTTTCTCAATTCTACGTATCTCTTTTAATTGCTTCAATAAAGAACTATCAACTGTATCATAGTCTTCTAACATATGTAACATATGATAAAAAGATACTTGAAGTTCTTTTAGATACGGAGTATCAGAGTTCTCCTTCCATGATTCATAAAGTTTAGGATACTGATTTTTAAACGCTACCATGTCAAGTCGCACTCCCTTAGATGTTTTTTTCTCAACTTGACCCCAGTTTACACGGATCTCTTTAGTAAAGTAATAACGCATCAACTCATACATAAATGGAGTAGTTTTTAAAACAAAGTCCTCAATTTGACCTTGTTTTAAGCGCACTTCCATAAGCATTAAAAACTCATGTAATTTGCGTAGCACCTTATCGGTAAATATAGAAGATAAGTTTATAGAGCCTACTTTACGAGACTTTTGTAAAGCACCATCATAATCTAAACCCAATCGCAATTGAACATGTTCTAAGAGTGGTAATACATCATTAACAACACCATCTGTAAAGGTTCTTTTATAGCCATGATAAAGACTTATAGCCTCTTTGTATTTATAGCTATTAATAAGAGTATGAAGCGATTGTTTAAGATTGTTACGCTTAATATATCCCATTTGAGGTTCATGGCATCGGTTTTCAGTATCTTCTTGATCATCAAGGTTATTTTCAATAATAATTTCAATATCTTCGTCATCATTAACTGCTGGCTCAGAACGATTAGAGCCACCTTGAGGACTATCGACTTGTATACCTCGTACCGCATCATGCTCTACGCTAAGATAAGACATAATTAACTTCATTTGAGGTGTACCAGAGCTTAGGTTAATCAATATCTCTGCATCAGGATACTCTGTAAGCATCTCATAAAAATGGTCAACAAACGGTTGTAAAGTATCAATGCGATGTACATCTTCAAGGCCGGTACATATAAGCTTGATATCTAAATCAGCTTTCACATGTTTTAAAGCCTTAGAAAATCGATTGTCAGATGCTTCCTTTTGCTCCATATCTTTACTCAATACGAGGATTACCATATCGGGATTATAATGCCTTACTATATGAAGCATCCCTCCATCATAGCACCCACGAATAGGATCTGTATCCCCTACTGGGGTATAGAGAATTCTCATTGTACTACCTCACTTTGTACGCCACCCATACCTAATGCGGTCTTAATTCCAAGCCCTGTGAATTGGCTATAGTAGGTCAATAGAGATAAGATGCATTGCATCACTAAATTTCGCTTAAATTGCATAACAATCTCTCCGCGGAAACCACGGATTTTAACCCCTTCTAAACCATACATACCCATGCGCAAATTATAGTCACGAATGAAAGCTGCCGATTCAAGCGCAGCTAATAAATCATCGGAATCCATCATTTCAAATGTAGTGAACTGATTCCATTGGCGCAACAAATAGCGATAGATACGAAATGCTTCAGGGAATATTGTATATTGTTGGTCTACCTTAAAGCTTGTTGTAGTCACACACCGTAATTTAGCTTGCGTATATTCTGCTTCACCACTCCAGAACTTGGACATTAAAGCTTCATAAGAGGTTTCCTCTAAAATGGTTCTATCTTGAATATAAATATGCCCTCGTTTTTGTTTCAAAAAAATCTTTTCAGGCATGTCTAGTGCTGGTCGTAATATACGCTCAACAGCCTCTGCTGTTACAGCAGAAAGGCGCCAAATATATTGACCTTTTTCTTTATCAAAATAGATATATTGGCTATAAGGACGCAGGCCCGTTTCATGCAACTGACCTGCGTATTCTGTCCCCACTAACTCCATTAAGACGCCATGTAGCACGCTACCTATGGACTGTACAACTTTAATCGATGGATCTGCTGTTATTGCTAACTCAATGGCCATAATTTCAACATTATCTGCCAATATGAATGCCCCCCATTTCATAATAATTGCCATTCCACTTCACTAATTTAATCGCTCGTGGTGCCATAATTTTATCCTTACTATCATGTTTAGCCTTTTGAAAATTTACATCTAAAATAGCTCTAATAATATCAATTCCTGTTTTTTCATCATCTGTAAAAGCAGCCATAATAATAGTCTTCTGAATAAACCCTGTATTACTACCAATATACGCATTAGCTGAGTCTAGAGCTTTAAAGACAGACGGACTAACCTTCTTAAATTTAAAGGCTAATAACTTATGAGTAGCATCAAAGTCTTCCTGTAAAATATCTAACACTTGATCGATACTAGTAATCCCTATTTCTTTAGTCATATCCGTATCAAGAGTTAATGTAAAGGAAAACTGTTGATTTGGTAAAATGCACTCACGATGTACAGAAATATCATGAGTTCCATCTTCCTCAACACAAGAATCCTCTTTCTTTAATACCTCTGTTTTAATCACACCCATAGGCATAGCATCAGAAATAGAAATACCTCGGAAAGCACTAGCTAAAATACCATTGACTCTCTTTTCTGAATTCTTGAATAGAACTTGTATATTACGATCAATCAACTTATTAACTTCACGTAAAACGGAACTAATTTCACGCTTACAACGACGCTTATCATATTGAAAATTACTATATTTCTGTAAAATTTCCTTTAGCTTTTGTTGCACTGTAGCTCTAAACCTAGTATCTCTACGAAGCATATGTGAAATAATAGCACTATCAATAACACCTTTAATCGAGCTACCTGGAATATAAACATCCCCATTGGCTCCACGAATCTGAGGCGTAATATCATTCAATGAGTTCTTATGCCCTTTATTATATATCGATGATTTCATAATAGAGCCAATAGCAGAACCTAATGTATCTTTTGTTAATTGAGATGCATCAATAGCATTTTTAGCCCAATCATACATAGTTCGACCATTTGGTCTCACCATCTCATCCTGCATATATTCTTCAAATTCAGCTAATTTATTATGACGTGCTAAAAAGCGAAACCACTCGTAGTTATTAAGGAGATATACTTCACCAGCATCGTAATTATACATATAATCCTTAGTCGTTAGCTTTTCAGGGCCACCAATATTGGTAGGACTCACAATAGTGAGCGATAGTTGTGCATGATTTATACGATTACTCATAATCCACCCCAATCCATAAGCCCATACCATTACGATATACAGGATGAGGTAAAGTATCCCCCGTAATAGTAAGCATTTGTCCTACTAATGCTTTTGGACAAACAGAGCCTTCCTTAACAACATAATAAGAATTACGTTTCACTTGAGTCGTACTTCCTGCAGATCCTACAAAACCGCCACGCTTTTGTAATTTATAGGAACCCTGTTTTAAAGTAGCCACTTCATCACTAGTCGGAACACAGGCACTAATGCACATCATGTTTCCTTGCTTATTATGAATCAACGCATATAAAGCAGAAATATCTTTATAGATACCTTGAACTTCTAGTTTAATAGGATTGTCAGCTAATTCAAATTTCCCATAACCACCACTGCATTTACCACCGATACCAGATAGTCCTAACACTTCAAATATGCCTTCAAATAACTCCCGGCTTGCATCGTCATTAAAACCAGCAATAAAATATAACCCCGTATGTGACATGAATTGATAGTTGCCCACATAATATGGTCGGCTCATTTCTCCACGCATATTTACCTGCGCAGATGTTTGTTTAGCACCAAAGGTAGGCATATATTTTTGTGAAATATCGGCCTCTATATACTGACTAAAATTTTGTAACTGTAATGCACGAATATACTCAATTTTCTTAATCTTCTTTTGCTCTGTAGCTACCCGTTTTGTCTCTGCAAAACTTGTAATAGGCAGCTCTTTTGAATCAATTTGCATGATAGGTGTAGGTACATACAATTGATACTCCCCATTATCTATGCAGTATGGAAACAAACTAGATAGTACAATATATTGATCTTTTACAGAGTCGATAAAAGATTGTAATAAACCTGTATCATGGCAGATTTCATGACAACATGCACCAAATAGTGCATCAGAGCCTAATGTAAGAGAAATAGTTTCTAAACTACCGCCTTCTGAGGTATCCCCGAAATGTACCGGTGTAAGAAAACGCAATGGATATAGATAGTAGTTCATAATAACAACCTACTTTCTTAATATATCTAATAAATCCTGCGTATTAATAGCACTATTACCTACTGGCTTCACATCATCAATAGAAATATTTACACGACCGTAGCCGCGAGACCCATGACCACCCAAATAGTCGATACCTAGTAATGCAAGACCTTCTTGTAAAATCTTCATATCTTCAGTAACTTCGGCTTCATTTTCAATGTTATATGCGACTTTAAATGTAAATACAGTACCTGCTGGAACACGTTCAATTTGACGAGGGTTAGCACTACCATCAACACGATTAATGGTGTTTTCAAACTTGATTTCACCCATATAAGTATCTGTCTCTATATTAGCAAACAGTTGACGAGTTTCATCTGTGATAAATAAATCATAAAACTGTAAACGAGCTGGTTTTACAGGATTTACGGAGCCAAATAAACGTTTAATTTCTTCTTTATCCTCTTTAATATCATTCATTATATAATCGTTACAATGACTTTTAGCTAGTAAGGTACGTAATTTGCCTTTAATAGAACTACCAGGAATAATTGGCTCTTGAGTAACTACATCACGAATGAATGGTGTATCAACAGAGCCAATAGGTGCAAAATCATTACTAGCCCCAATATGCATACCCGTTTCTAGTTTAATAGTACCTGTAATTAGTAATTTACCACGTAAAGATTTTAATTTATCATTGCTCTCCATGTTAAGCTCCTCCTATTATCGGTTACCAAATGATGGACGATTATTTTGACTAGTATTAAATGCCGGTTCTGGTGATTGAGATAACTCTACAGAACGATATTTATAGAATGCTACTAAAGCCTCTACATATTTACATAGTAAATCAAAACGCTTAACATCTGTGCCAATATCTTCAATCATATTTAAAAGCTTACTAATATCAATCAATTGCTTTACTGGATAAACTTTTTTACCACGACCAACAGACTCTTCAATACGACCAGCTTGATACAAAAGTGTAGTTTTTAAAAAACGTACATCCATTGCAATATCATCAGGTAACTTATCAAAAGCTTTGCTTCTTCGTTGAGCAACACTCAGTTTATTTTTAATTGCTACTACACTAGATAAAATTTTACGTAATTGTGCATATTTTAATAAAAAAGCACTACCGCTTTTATTCTTATCTAACTTATTAATAACGGCCTCAGCCACCTTAACAAGGTCTAAACTCCAATTAAATGTATCTTGTGCCATATAGTTGTCCTCACTTCGTCTCACGCATATAGTAAACAATGAGGTTGCAAGCTGTTAATAACGCTTTACAATCTACTTCTGTTTGAATCCAAGTATGAATTGCTGTAACAAAATTTTTATATGATCCATACGCAGGATCATGTTTCTTAGGTTCTAAACGAGCTAATAAATAAAGAATACGAGCTACATTAATATGCTTACCCTGTACTCTATCATTTAAAATTCCTTGTAATAAGTCCATCAACTTATAAACTAAACCTTTCCCTAATTTCAGTTTTGATTGTTGAGCCTCATTAATCCCCGGAATAACAAACAATTGATCTAGTGTATAAAGTTTATCTTCTATTACATTATCAATGAGCTCCTCCCACTTATACACATGACGACATATACGCTCTTCACCATTTGAATTTGTTTCAAACCCAAACAAGGCAATACTATCTTTGCCATCATTATCTTTAGCAACACTTTCAAGTAAACCTGTAATTGCAGCCATTTGGCTAATTGGATAGGATGGAGAGAATAGAGCTAGTCCAGCAGACATAGTAATTTTATTATCTGTAACCTCTGCCAATTTTTCACGAATATCAATTGCCAATTCTAACAATTCGTCCCATGCACCAACAAGGAATACATCGTCACCACCGGAGTAAATAACGTGAATTTTTCTAGTCGTAACTTGCTTATTTGCCCAAATAGTAAATGGTGTAACAGATGTACCAAAACCTTGTACATCACCCTGAGCCATTTTATTAACAGCAACCTTAAAGAACATTGCCAAATCACGAGATAAATCAGCATAGCGTGATAAGGTGCCGTATTTGAATCGATCTGATCCTTCAGAAATAAAGCCTCCGATAAAAGCCGCCCCAAGATTATCTACGTCCGCCCGTAATACACCAAGTCGCTTAATACCTTTATCATCACCTAAGCCACTAGATGCGGCAAGTTCTTCAAATTCATAAACTTGACCATTATCCTTACGTGCTACATAATCTGCTAGCCAAATACGATTGAATACATTATGTCCTGTTTTGGCTGTATTCTTAGAGTAGATTCTTAAAGTCTCATGATTAGCTTCAAACTTTTGTAATAATGCTTCAGGAACTACATAGAGATAGAGTCTCAAATTATCCGCATCATCATTCCAGTTGTTAACATATACCTCAACCTTTGGAATACTTTCACAAGCATCACTATTATTTGGACGAGCTAATACAAAGACAGTATCACGACTATCAATAATCTGTTCCCCTAAGCGATACAAGCCATTACAAATTGGACAAGCCTCAGCATCGGTATCCTTACCATAAGGCGATAATGTTGCTGTTGAAGTGTGACAAATGGAACATTCCCGCTCGCCATGAAGAACTGTATTATACGTACTATTTGGATTAAATAGATCTGTTAGGTGCTGTTCAGAATATCGTTTAGACTTAGCCTTACCAACAGATTGACTCACCTTGCGGAATAATGTACGTTGTGATTGAATTAACTCGGCAGCTGTTGCGGTAGCGGAACCAAGTGCTAAATACAATTTAGTACCAAATACAGTTAAGAACCATTCGTTAATGGATTTTTCCATAGATTCAATAGCAGTGCAAGTTTTTATTGTATTAGGAGCCAATACATAAAAATGACCACCACCATTGTAAATAAGATTTGCCCGAGTTAACTGCAATACATCTAATAGCTCATCTACAATTTGTTCCATCAAAATCTCTAAATAAAATGAGCGACCACGTAATGATTTCAATGCACCTTTAGACGGAATCGTATAAATAAAATTCTGAATGCCAGAAATATCTCCAGATATTAATCGAAACGCTGGCATTTCGCGAAACTTTTTAGAATTCTGATAACAGTATTCTTTATAATCAGTAATGCCTTGTTCCTCAAAATAATGCACCATACTATGTGCCACTGCGGCTGTTATCTTTGAATGCATATACAAAGAGATATCATTAGCTTGATCTGTTTCTGTACTAGATGGCATACAGGACACAGTGTCTTCATAAATTCTCAACAACTCATTAACGGACATCTTATCTATTGATTGTTGCTGAAAGTTCTGTACTAATACATCATATAGTGCCTTATATTTATCACTTGATGCACGTATCGTTTTATCACTTTCAGGATAATTAAAGTGATCAGACACATCAATACCACGTAGATAATACTGTAAGGGTTGAGTACTAGTTTTACCCCCAAATACACGGAAGATTGATTGGAGCGGTAACTCTTTATCAAACTTCTGTGTAAAGGTATTTTCACCTTCCTCAAGATCTCGACGGTCTACTGCAGCAGCAATATTATCCGCTTCGTACACAATGTATGCATAATCATCATTTTTTAGTTGAGCCGCACTAAGCTCTTTCCCATGGTGATACTTCAAACAATGAGTAATACTTTGCTTTAAGCCCATATCGGAAAAATAGGGCTCAATGAAAGCAGCGCCGCGCTTAGAATGTGCATCGGTTCCCTGATTAGCTCGATACACGACTTTGCCGATATCATGAAGCAATGCACCCTTTACCAGTGCATCCCATTTACCCATCACATCGCCTCCAAACTCTACTTAAGAAATAAAAAACCTATTGTCTTCATTATATATTCATTTCTGATTAAAACCAATAGAAAAACCATCCGATTTATACAAAAAAGCCAGTATATTCACTAAAAAGAATATACTGGCTATATTTTTGTACTTATATGAGTTTTTGACATAAAAACCGTCCCCGTAAGGGGATTATTTAATTTAACAATAGTGCAGAAGAGGCTTTTGAACGATTAGAAGTATTAATTGGTGTTTCCGGCCCCATCAGGGGATTATTTAATTTAATGCAACAGACATTGAAAGCACTATCGATATTACAGATAGCGTAGTCGTTTCCGTCCCCTAATGGGGTTCATTTATTTTAACTAGCAAACGTGTAAAAAAAGAAAAGCATCACACCAGAAATTATAGTTTCCGTCCCTATTAGGGGATTATTAATTTAACTGAGAAAAAGAACAACCATAACATCTAAAATATGATTAAAATAATTTCCGTCCCCATTGGAGGAGCGTTTAATTTAACAAATATCCATTTAAAGTATATCACATCGTTAAACCGAAAGGAGGTTTCCGTCCCCATCAGAGGCTCATTTAATTTAACATGCGATAATAGTGGATAGTTACGCCGATGCATGGGATATAATGTTTCCACCCCCATCGAGGGATTATTTAATTTGACTTAACTATTAAATTCAATACATTAGATAATCTAGCAGTACAAGTGTTTCCGTCCCCATTGGGGGAGCCTTTAATTTAACATGAGGGCGAGTTAGAATATGAAAACCGCCTGCTTGATAAGTTATCTCCGTCCCCATCAGGGGATTATTTAATTTAACTGTGCCAGACGCTTACTATATCCAGTGCCAGCATTACATGGCGTTTCCGTCCCCATCAAGGGAGTATTTAATTTAATATGCGGTAATAGTGGATAGCTACGCCAATGCATGGGATATAATGTTTCCGTCCCTATTAGGGGATTATTTAATTTAACCAGAAAACCAAAAGAAACGTAATAATGTTTCAGCTATTCAAGCGTTTCCGTCCCCTAATGGAGATCATTTAATTTAACATGGCTACAACTTACCTGGTTTTTACTGGGAACGTATTTTATAGTTTCCGTCCCCTAATGGGGGTTATTTAATTTAACCAAGCTCAAATCGATGATAACGTTCGTGAGTACACAAAGGCTGTGTTTCCGTCCCCTAATGGGGATCATTTAATTTAACTATGATTTAGTTTTAAACCCATACAAGAAAAATGGTGTTAAATGGTTTCCGCCCCCTAATGAGGATTATTTAATTTAACACATAATTTCTCCTGATAGTAGTCCGTTAGTTAAAGATAAGCGGTTTCCGTCCCCATCAGGGGATTATTTAATTTAACATAACTAAAACCTTACATGTTTAGTATATCACGTATAGTGGGTTTCCGTCCCCTAATGGGGATTATTTAATTTAACTATTTGCGAAAAAACGTAAGTGATGACGATAGAGAAGATTTTGAGTTTCCGTCCCCTAATGGGGATTATTTAATTTAACAATCTGAAAGACCTGTAGCCAATCAATTTGTTTTAGAAACTTGTTTCCGTCCCCTAATGGGGATTATTTAATTTAACAAGTACATTCTGTTAGAAACGAAAGTGAGAAAACACCATGAGCGTTTCCGTCCCCTAATGGGGATTATTTAATTTAACTTTACGTTGTCGGATATCATGGAACCCCATCCGGACAAAGCCTTGTTTCCGTCCCCTAATGGGGATTATTTAATTTAACCAGGTAAGAAATCCCGTAGCTTTGTTATTGACAAAGAAGGGTTTGTTTCCGTCCCCTAATGGGGATTATTTAATTTAACGAAATCAAAGAAAAACTATACGTAATTGGTGGAAAATTGTGTTTCCGTCCCCTAATGGGGATTATTTAATTTAACGCTTTGAGGAATAAAGAATTGAGTCTTGTGAAAAATATGTTTCCGTCCCCTAATGGGGATTATTTAATTTAACATTACTATCCAAACAAAACTAATAAAAGAAAAAACGGGGCTGTTTCCGTCCCCTAATGGGGATTATTTAATTTAACTTTAAAGCTTCGGAAGCTTCATTATTTGCACTTGCTAATAAGTGTTTCCGTCCCCTAATGGGGATTATTTAATTTAACGTGCTTATCGGTTGCATCATCTGTGTATGGTTCTACACCAACGTTTCCGTCCCCTAATGGGGATTATTTAATTTAACCCTGTCTTTGAAACAACAGGTATTTATTGGTTCTAAAATGCAAAAAACGGCGGAGATTGTAAATCTTCCCCAAGAGGCACTTTAGCGAGCTAAAATAATGCCGTTTAACCGCGCCACTATCATAACGGCGCAGATTTAGTTTTCCAAAGATTAAATCTAGGTCTATTATAGCACATCACTAGCATTAACGAAAAACATATGAAAATAGAGCCACCTTATATAAGGTAGCTCTATTGAGGTGCAA
>ERZ781275.1367-NODE-1367-length-16732-cov-3.106374_pt1 | contig 16732 bp, 11 predicted proteins | sample MGYA00375853_ERZ781275 | MGnify/ENA primary metagenome ERZ781275 (study PRJEB29790, sample SAMN03653691) | human gut metagenome | host: Homo sapiens | place: USA: Dallas, Texas | collected 2012-07-23 | study: EMG produced TPA metagenomics assembly of the Gut...
CATAGAATTTTTTAATGAGCTGGATAGAATCGCGGGTGCCCTGGCGGATGCTCTTACCCCGGGTATGGTTACTGTTGACAATGGTTCCGTAAACAGGTTTGGTATTGTATTTTAGCAGCAATGCCTGCTGCGGATTAAAGAGATTTTCAGAGTTGCGGTCAAGATCCGCGGTATCCGAGGATACGATACGGGTAACATCGATAACATCACTGGACTCGATGAGCTTGTAAAATTTGATGACATCCTCAAGGGTAGAATCGCGGATCGAGTCGTCCTCATGTACCAGCTGGGGAGGCCCGCCGGCGGTGGTGATGACCGGGGCGCCATCCACAGAAATGGTGGAGAAACCAGCGCGGCCATGGAGTTCAAAGCTCTTTGGCACGGTTTGCAGTGCATTATTAATTATATCCTCATCGAGATAGACGATTGAGTTCTCGACACGTGCACCGTGTTTTTTAAAGACATCCAGCACTTCTTCGTGCTTGAATTCTACACCGACTTCCTTTAAGACGCGAAGGGTACTCTCGTGGATTTTTTCGACATCATCCAAACTCAGAAACAAGTCATAAGCGTTTTTGCGTAACATTTTTCTACCTCACTTTTATTGTAATTTTAATTGAAAACTAAAGGGCCTGCTGTGTGTTCTTTTTCTGGATCATCCGTCTTAAGATAATGCTGATCAAAAGGCCGACGGTCACAATACCGAGAACGAGCATAAAGATATAGCTGTAGCCTGCTTCACCGTATTTATCCAGCATATTGCCGCCGATCAGATAGAAGAAAGCATCGGGTGAAAAGGCAACGGCCGAGACAATACCGACGATGGTGCCGTAATATTTGTTCGGGATTCTGGCTTCTGTGATGGGGGTATACCAGCAGGGGACAGACAGGTTATAGATCGCTGCAACCATGAGCAGCAGAATAACCGCAATGATGGCAAAGGAAGGGCTGCCTGGCAGCAGCAGCGTAATGCCGATAACGATGATGCCGAGGATGAAGTCCACTGTCATGACCTTGGTGGCAGATTTCATCTTATCAATGAAAATACCTGAGATGGGATTCATGATAATACGCACGCCATAAGATCTGAAAATGGCGATAAAGTTCATCATGACCACCGGAATGGCAAAGGCATCGGTCAGATAGGGTGTGAAATAAGAGGCGCTGCATTTAAAGGTGTAGGAGCAGCAGCCCATTAAGGCGATCAGCCAGACCTCGGGCATTTTCACGACATCGCCCAGATATTTCAGCTGGAATTTTTCATCCTGATCCTCCTCGGTCAGGTAAGTATCCCGCTTTTCGTTGTAGAAGAACAAAAGGACAATCCCAGGCAGGATATTAAAGAAGGCGTACAGGTAAAGCATGTAACGGAAGGCTTCGACATCGCCGGCCCCAGAGAGGCCTGCGTAAATACCTGAGGCAATGAAGCCAAGAGTCATTCCTAAAAGGCCATTAAAGGCAAACATAAAACCATACATTTTCCCCTGCTCGTGTTCCTCACCGATGGTATGGGTGAATTTTACAAAAGCGCCGTAGAAAGTGCAGACAACAGTGATGGCAAAACCCATCTGAATAGCCAGCATGATAGGATAGCTGGGAAGCGTGGCCATCAGCAGGATCAGGGCGCCGGTTCCAAAGCTTGAGATAAGCAGCAATGGTTTGAGTGGAAAACGGTCGGATAGAATACCGGCGATGATGTACATAAAGACTGCAATAATACCAAAAACCGTGATCAGCATTCCAAGCTGGCCATCTGTATAGCCGAGGGCCCCCTGCATGGCTTTGTAATAGTAAGTTGAAAACCAGGGCATGACGTTTTGGGAAGAGTAGAGCATTCCCATAAAGAACATGAGAATATAACGTTTTTTCTTAAGGTCCATTGTTTCTTTTCCTTTCTAAAAATGTTTCAGATCTCTGATGCCAATATGTTAACGCAAGATGTGTGCCATAAAACAAAATAAATATAAAATTACGAAAATATAGTGTGTTAAAAGGGTTTTGAAAGGGATTTAGAAAATAAAAAAGAAGAAATTACAAAAAATAATCAAAAGTGAGTCTAAAATGAATCGGGCTTTCACAAAAACAACTCAAAGACTCTGAACAAAAAATAAAAAACCGAAGAACCTGTCTCCGGTAAAATTATAAACATATCAGTTAGAGATCCTTTAAATGCGCGCCACTTCGTTTATATTTAACCGCCAGCATTTCAGCGACAATGGAAATGGCGATCTCCTCAGGGGTTTCACCGCCAATATCCATGCCAATGGGCGCATAAACTGCTTCCAGCTGCTCATGGGTAAAACCCTCTGAACGCAGCTTTTCATAAACCGCTGCGATTTTTTTTCGGCTGCCGATCATTCCAAGATAGGCGGCCTTTTTGGTCAGAGCTGCCGCCAACGCTTCTTTGTCAAAACGATGGCCATAAGTAGTAATGACGATAAAGGCTCCAGCGGGAATCGTCAGTGCCATAATCCCTTTGTAGAAGTCCTCAACAGGCACATAGGTATCTGCCAGCAGGATGGCGTCTCCGATCTGGTCCTCTGCACGGGTATCGACCAAAGTGATATCAAAGCCAGCCAGATGGTCGGCTTTCATAAGGGCAGTTCCAACGTGGCCAGCGCCGCAGAGCAGCAGACGCGGTCTTGGGTTTTCAACCTCAATAAATACAGAGAAGTCTCCGCCACAGACCATACCGTTTTCGCTGTTCAGGACATAATCCTTAACGGCGTTTTCGCCATAGCGGATACATGCCTGAGCGTCCTGTATGGCCAAAAGCTCCGAGCTGCCGCCGCCAATGGTGCCAATGCTGTTGCCATCCGCGGTTACCAGCATTTTGCCGCTTTTTCTGGGGACAGCGCCGTTGGCCCGGATGATGGTGATGACTGCGTAGGGACGCCCGGCTTCCTCCAGCTTAAGCTGTTCTTCCAGTAATTTTTTTGGATTCATGGTAAACCTCCATTTTATAGTTTTGGTGCAAAGCAGACCCGGCGGCCAACAGAAGGAATTTCCTCAAGCCGGAGGTCGATGCCGTAAAGATGATTAAGAAAGGGCTCCGTCAATACCTCCTTACATTTGCCAAAGGTAAAGGTGCCGTCCCGTTCCAGGACAGCCAGCTGATCACCCAGAAGCAGCGCATGGTCGGGATTGTGTGTGGTCAGCGCAATGCCATAGCCCTGAGAAGCCATGGTGCGGATTGTCTTAAGAACCTGAATCTGGTTGCCATAGTCCAGATGGGCGGTGGGCTCATCCATCAGGATAAAAGCCGGCCTTTGAGCCAGAGCTCGCGCAATGCTGACCTGCTGCCGTTCGCCGCCGCTGATTTCGTTGTAGGGCTTATCTCTGAGTGCCGCGATCCCCATGGACTCCAGCGCAGCCATGGCAGCGTCAAAATGAATCTGCTTTGGCCGTTCAAAGGTGCCAATGTGCGGGGCGCAGCCTGTCACCACATAATCTAAAACAGAATAGGAAAAGGCAGGGACAATGATCTGTGGCACATTGCCGATTATTCTGGCAACCTCCCGGTGGGAGAGCGTCTCCATGTTCTTTCCGTCAATCAGGATATTACCCTCCCTGGGCTTAAAAAGGCCTGCAATACAGTTGAGCAGCGTTGTTTTCCCCGCTCCGTTTGGTCCCAGAATGGATATTACCCGCCCAGCGTTAAGGGTAAAGTCAATACTTTTTAGCAGAGGAGCGGCTTCATCATAGGAGAAGGACAACTTTTCAATTTGTATCTTCATCAGCTTACCTTTGCTTTCTGCCGGTATAAAAGCCAGGCAAAGAAGGGCGCGCCGATGAGTCCTGTCAAAACCGAAAGCGGAATTTCCAGAGAGGTGGCGGTCCGGGCGATGGTATCAATGAGAAGAAGAAAAATACCACCCATCAGCATGGTTACCGGGAGAGATTTAATATGGTCGGAGCCGGCCAGCATCCTTGCGAGATGGGGCATGATCAGCCCAATCCAGGCAATGGTTCCGCTGATACAGACCGCACTGGCTGTCAGCAGGCTGGCGATCAGGATGATGATCCATCGGATTTTTTTAACGTTAACCCCAAGGCTCTGGGCTTCAATATCGCCAAAGGAAAGGATGTTGATCCGAAAGGAGAGGCTCAGCAGGATAAACGCGCCAACAGCGAACACAGGCAGCACAGAAAGAATTTCATGAACCTTTATGGAGGCCAGACTGCCCATTTGCCAGAAAACAATGGCGGCGAGATCCGTATCATTTTCAGAAGTGAATTTCATAAGTCCAAGAATTGAGTCCATAAAGCCGCTGGTGATGATACCGGCAAGCACCAGAACAAGGTTGCTCTGGTTGCGCAGGAGCTTTGGAAAGGTCATGGTCATAAGCATGGCGATGATGCCGAAGGCAAAAGCAGACAGCTGACGCGCAAGCATACCGCCGCCCAGCAGGATTGAAAAAGCCGCGCCTACACAGGCGCCCTTGGAGACACCGAGCAAGTCCGGCGATACCAGTGGGTTTTTAAAAATGCCCTGATAGACCGCGCCGCAGAGTGAAAGCACCGCACCAATGCTGACTGCGGCAATGACACGGGGCAGCCGAATGACAAAAAAGACGTTTTCCATGGCCAGATTCCCCGGCTCGCCTGTCATTTTAGTCTGGATGGCATAAAGCATATCCTGAGGGTTAACTGTATAACGCCCAACGCAGCAGGCGATAACCATGAGCGAGAGCAATATGGTGCTCAGTACAATAATGAGATGTCGATGTTTTGTGTTCTTCATAGCAGATAAAATGAAAGGGCCGGCAGGCAATTGCACAGCCCGCCAGCCCGGAAGACCTCAATGCTTATTGAAGCCCAAGCTGTTCCTTGGTAAAGGTTTTGCCGTAGACCATCTGATAGAAGGCATCGACATCCTTCATAAAATCATCTGAGCTGTAAAGATCACCGTGAAGATTATTAGCTGCCCAGCAGACTCCCAGTACAGAGGAGGCGGTGGGGTAGTCCCACGGCTCCAGAGAGGATGGAAAGACATAAACGGCCTTATCCTGTACGGCTTTAATGCTGCTCCAGGCCGGGTCGTTCAGAAGATCGTCGGCCTTGTATTTAGCATAGGAGGGTATCCAGATAATATCGGGATTCCAGCCGACAATCTGTTCAATGCTCACATCGGCGAACTCCCCTTTTTTATCGACCCCGCTGACTGCGTTAGTACCGCCGGCCTTTTCGATAATATAGGTCTGAATCATGGCGTCGGGCGCAACGGTGAGAGGGCTGGAACCGCCTAAAAATAAAATGGACGGTTTTTCAGAGGCTGAACCCACCTTTTTGCTGACATCGGCGATTTTATCGTCGATAAAGGAAGTGATTTCTTCCGCGCGTTTGTCCTCACCCAGAGCCTTTCCGACAATTTTCAGAGAGTTGGTGACTGTGTCGAAGCTTTCATCATTGGGGAGAGCAACAACTGCCGGGACATTGACTTCGGCGAACTGGTCGGCTTGATTGGCGAAACGTTCAGGCAGAATAGCGAGGTCTGCGCCCAACTCCATAACTGTTTCCATATTGATATCCTTGGCCTTACCGATTTGCGGCAGGTCGTCATATCCGTCGATTACTTCCTCGTACAGGCCACGGGCCATATCTTTATTTCCAAATCCGACAATGTATTTGCCACCGCCGCCAATGACAACCGCAGTATTTAAGGATGGATTGTGTGTTCCCACCACCTTCGTCGCTGGTGCAGGAAGCGTCACCTCGCGTCCGATGGCGTCTGTGACTTTAATCTCGCCGGATGCTTTGTCTGACGAGTCCTCCTGCTTTGGGCTGCAGGCAGTCATACTTAAAATTAAAGTAAGGACCAGAATCATGCACAGTAGTTTTTTTCTCATTTTTTTACTCCTTTTCAAATACAGAAGGTAAAGCCGTTTCCAACAGTACCCTATCGTGGCAAAACCATGAACAAATGATTTTGGGCAATCCGTTTTTAGGTTAAGTCCATCAGAGCTTGTTATATAAATTCATTATAGCACGGTTTGATAACGTTTTAAAGAAGAAAAATAAAACTCCCCGCTCCCTGTGACAGAAGCGGGGTTGCAGATGGATGATTTTTATTGAGGATTCACAAGCTCATCCAGCAGCTTAGGGAGCTTCGCTTCAATTTCCTCGTCTTTAAACTGACAGGTGCCGACAGCCTTATGGCCGCCACCGCCATATTTCAGCATTAAACTGCCAACGTCAATGTTGGAAGTCCGGTTTAAGACCGAATAACCAACAGCCACAGAACAGCCCAGACCACCTTTGCCGCTGACAATCCAGGCAGAAATATTCTGCTTTGGATACATACTGTAAATAAGAAAACGGTTCCCCGTATAAATAGGGTCGACGCCGCGCAGATCAGAGATGATGACATCGCCGTCGGTTCGGGTATATTTGTTTACCATTTCCTTAAACTTGGCGGTTTGCTCAAAATAAACTTCGATACGCTCCTGAACGTCGGAAAGGTTTAGAATCTCATCAGTGGACATGGTACGGCAGGCATCAATGAGCTTTTCCATCAGCTGGTAGTTGGAGATGGTAAAATTACGCCAGCGTCCAAGCCCGGTTCTGGGGTCCATCAGAAAACCGATCAATATCCAGCCTTCCGGGTTTTGAATTTCATCAATAGTCAAATTGCCAGAGTCCACCTTGTCGACGGCGGCCAGCATTTCATTGAAATGTGAAAAGCGTTCCTCACCGCCATAGTATTCGTAAATGATTCTCGCACAGGATGGCGTGATACGGCTTTCACCTTTATATTTGCCTTCAAGCTGGTTGCGCTCAAACTCACTGGAATGATGGTCAAACCAAAGGCCGCAGCCCTCCACAAAAGGGACATTTGCCAGACAGTCATCTTCGTTGACCTCTACCAGGCCATCCTGCAAGTCTTTAGGATGGGCAAATTTCCAGTGGTCAATGATTCCGGCTTCCTTGAGCAGCGCGCCACAGACAAGGCCGTCGAAATCAGAACGGGTAATTAATCTCATAATATTAGCTCTCCCTCTCAGATATTATTATCATCAAACAGGTGTTTTATTGCCTGTATGTCAATTATAGTTGATAACAGCAGGGACTTCAACTTGATTCTAAAGTAAAATTTAGATAAAGATGAGAATGAATCTTAGTTGTAAAAAATAATTGGGTATAAAAAAGAATCATTTTTGAAAAATATGCAATTTCCAGAAATTTTTGGGTATAAAATTTTAAAAGAACTGGAGATGATAAAGATGAAGCTTGTACTTTTAAGACATGGTGAAAGTGAATGGAACCGCCTGAACCTGTTTACAGGATGGACGGACGTAATTTTATCGAATAAAGGTATTAAAGAAGCCGCAGACGCTGGCAATATGCTAAAAGGAAAGGACTACGATTTTGATATCTGTTACACCTCTTTTTTAAAAAGAGCGGTGGATACCTTAAACGTGGTTTTGGATACCATGGACCGGGCCTGGCTGCCAGTCATAAAGGACTGGAAGCTTAACGAACGCCATTATGGCGCCTTGCAAGGGCTGAATAAGGCCGAGACAGCAGAGAAATACGGAGAGGAACAGGTCAAAATCTGGCGCCGATCCTTTGACGTCCGTCCACCGGCTCTGGAACCGGATGACCCCAGAAACCCACAGCTGCAGGAGCAGTATCGAAATGTGGAAAAAAGCGAGCTGCCTTTGGCAGAAAGCCTGAAGGATACGATCACTCGCGTTATCCCTTATTATGAAAATGTGATAAAAAAGGATATGCTTGAGGGCAAACGCGTTCTGCTGGTAGCCCACGGAAACTCGATCCGCGCGCTGGTTAAATATTTTGAAAACCTGTCGGAGGATGAGATCATGGGTGTCAATATCCCAACCGGTATTCCTTTGATTTATGAATTCGACGATGACTTTAATATGACTGACCATTACTACCTGGGAGACCAATCCATTATTGAAACACGAATGAAAAAAGTGGCTGAGCAGGGAAAAGCAAAATAAAAAACAGAAAAAACGGTGGCTTTCTGGCCACCGTTTTTTTGATGGGGTGAAGGCATACACCACCTTCTAAAGGGCAGATGGTATGACCATTTTAAATATCGGTTGAATTTAACGACGAATTCACTTTGCATCTTGTGTATTTTTTCGTTATAATAGAATCAAAAGTGAGGGGAGGTAACAGACATGGATGCACTCAGTTTATTGAAAATCATTATCACTGCGCCCTTTGGCATTGTCTACTTCCTGCTTTTGTCGAACTGGCGTTTTTCAAAAACAAAAACCTTTCTGATCACTGGAGCCGGGATACTTGGGGTTATTATTCTTGATATTTTAATGGAGCTCAGACTGCCCTACGGCTTGAGTGATTTGGAGTTTCGTCTGCTGCATATCATTATCGCTGCGGGATTTGTCATTATCCTTTCCCGTTATAATGACGCGAGGACCTTTTTTTCCTTTCTTTTGTCATGTACCTTTGTGGCGATCCAGGACCTGTTCTGCGGTATCCTGGCACCTTATATGCCAGATGGCGTTGGAGAGCTTTTAAACCAGATATTAATTTTTATGATACTGGCGTTGGTAATTATAAAATTTATCCGAAGGCCGCTTCTTGAGACACTCGGACAACTACAAACAGGCTGGATACGCTTATCGTTGATTCCCATTTGCCTGCTGCTTTCATTCTTAAATGTCGCTTCTTACCCTGCGCCTTTAAATGAACGGCCAGAAAACATTCCGGCAGCTATTGGCCTTTGTGTCGCTATTGTTTTGTACAATGGAACCATCTACACAATCCTCAAGCAGCAGAGCAGCTATTTTCAGAGTACAAGGGAGCTTTCCGCCATGCAACTTCAGATGACATCCTTAAAAAAACACATACAGGCCATTGCTGAGAGCGAAGAGCATCTCAGAATTTTCCAGCACGATCTCCGGCATCTTACCAATGCGTTAACTGTGTGTATCAAAGCAGGGCGTGATGATGAGGCGCTGGCCCTCCTGTCTTCCATGAATAATACCATTGAGAAGATCAGCCGCCCAGCGGTTTATCACTGCGAGGATGAGGTGTTGAACGCTGTGCTGTCCGTTTATGGGCAGATGGCTGAAAATGCGGGTATTAAGGTGTGCATAAGAGTTGATCTCCCAGAAACACTGCCTATCAGCGGAGAGGAAATATCCCTGGTTTTCGCCAATGGTATCGAGAACGCCATTAACGCCTGTCATCAAATCAGCAGCGTTGATGAACGGAGAATCAGCATTGTTTGTTCCCCGGTAGGATCGCAGCTGTTTATTGAAATTACCAATACCTACACGGGAAAGATATTGTTTGATGCGAAGACAGGCTATCCGGTGACGCGGGAAAAGGATCATGGTATTGGTACACAGAGCATCTCGGCATTTGCCAGGCGTTATGGCGGATTGTTAAAATATAAAGCGGAAAACGGTTTGTTCTCAATGCGGCTTATTCTGCCGCTCTATGAAGATAAAAATGACATTACACTGTAACTAATCGGTAAGTAATACGGTCTCAAAGCAGCTCGTAGAGCACCGCAGTTCTCCAAAGAGATAATCTCTCTTATTTTTCGGAGAAAATTATTACAAAGTCCCGCAAACCCAAGGTTTTCGGGGCTTTATTTTTTTCAACGTTTCGAAAACGGCTAAACCCACCTGTACAAATTTGACAGTGTTTTTTCATCTTTTTAATGGTGAAGCATGGGTTAAAAAGCGTAAATGGGTTACAAATCGGGCTTAAAAAGGAAGCTAAATAATCATCTTCAGCACTGTTTTAGTTCCCTTAAATTTTTCCCGTAATACAGCAGTTTTTATGTCCGTCGACAAAATGACTCGTTTGTCTCAATTTGAACAAAAACGATGCTTTTAATCATCAGTTATACAAGAGCGTTCAACTTTTTCCAATGAAGTTGAGCGCTTTTTTGCGTTCAGAAGGAGGCGAAATGGAAATGAAGAATGAACAGGTGGTTCAGCTTCCACTGAATCGCTTAACAGAGTTCCCGGAACATCCCTTTAAGGTAAGAGATGACGAGTTCATGGACCAGCTGACGGACAGTATCAGATCGCTTGGCGTATTAACGCCCATCGTAGTTCGACCTGAGGGAGATGCCTGGCAGATCATATCCGGTCACAGACGAGTACATGCCTGTGAGATTCTGGACATGGAGACGATACCTGCCATTGTGAAGGATATCGAGATGGATGATGCCATTGTCATGATGGTAGACAGCAATTTTCAGCGGCAGTCCTTATTACCAAGTGAAAAGGCCAGGGCCTACAAGATGAAGCTGGATGCAGTGAAACGTCAGGGAGCCAGGAGGGATTTATCTTCTGACCACGATGAACAGAAGTTGCGGGGAAAGACATCCAGAGACCTGATTGCAGAGAACAGTCCGGACAGCTCCACACAGATTCAAAGGTTCATTCGATTAAATGAACTGATTCCAGAGCTTTTGGAAATGGTGGATGAAGGCATTGTAGCAGTCACACCGGCTGTTGAGCTGTCGCATCTGAAAATCAGAGAGCAGAAGCTGGTGAAGCTGACTATCGAGAGTGAGCAGAATTCACCATCCCTATCCCAGGCACAGCGAATCAGAAGGCTGTCGGAGCAAAAAAGACTGAATGAAGATAGCGTTTTGGAAATTTTGACAGAAAAGAAAAAGGCAGATTGCTGGAATCTGGCAATACCAATGAATAAGATATCCAAATACTTCCCAGGCAACTATACCCATCAGCAGATGCAGGATACTATCATTCAGCTGCTTGAGGGTTGGCTCAGGGTAAGGAAGAGACAGGAAGAATTACGAGGAGGAAAGAAAAGATGAGTAAAGTTATAGCGATGGACTATAGTCAAGTAAGTAGGCAGAAAAAAAGGGAAAAATTCTGAGGAGCAGGCTAGTGAAGCTGCTCCCAATACAAATCCTCCGCTTCATTAGGCGTGAGCATATTCAGAGAAAGATGCGGTCTTTTAGAGTTATAGTAGCCTTCAATGTACTCAAAGATAGAGAGCTGTAGCTCCTGTAAAGAATGGTAAGATTTGCGGCTGGTTTCTTCTTTCTTGAGATATTTGAAGAAACATTCACAGCAGGCATTGTCAAAGGGATAGCCTTTTTTTGAAAAAGACTGGACAACGTTCAGGGAATCCAGAAGCTGACGAAAAGAAAAGGCAGTATACTGTGTACCCCGATCCGAATGGAACATCAGGCCATAAGGCGTCTTGCGTTTTTCGTAAGCCTTCTGAAAAACAGCGATGACAAGATTGGTGTCTGCCCGGGCAGAAAGACGCCAGGAAAGGACTTTCCTGGAGTAAAGATCCATCACAATACAGAGAAAGTACCACTTTCCACCGGCTTTGAGGTAGGTAATGCCACTAACCCATACAAGATTGGGAGCTTTCTGTTGAAAGTTCTGTTGCAGATGATTAAAGCAAGAAGCGTCATCAGAATGCGAGCGGGAAAGCGAAGGTTTATCGGTTGACATTTTTGGGAGCTGAAGGTGTTTCATCAGCCGGTACACTCGCCCGACACTGATGTTAATGCCATAGTCACGCATTAAGATATAAGTGATTTTATAAGCGCCGAGCCGTTTATGGTTAGAAAATGCAGATTCAACTGAAGTGACATTGGCATCTATATCGGAAATAACATCTGAACACTTAAAGAAAATTGGATTTAAAAATGCTTTTGGATGGAGTGAAAAAGAAGAGTATCAGGCATTAGAAATGATGGCGAGTAAAGGGTTGATAGTATTGAATCGTCAGATGATTCCTTTTACGGTACGACGAGTTGTAGATACAGAATCACTAATAGAATTACTGTACAGTGAACTGTGTTAATGGGGGAAGTGCCATGAGAATTGGAGATATTATAGCCTTTAGAAAAGATCTGTATTTTGAAGGCGCAGTACAAGCAGACTGGTTTTACGTGCCGGAAAAGGCTGCAAAGGTAGCTGAAAACTTTGTGTTTCATGGAAAAGACTACTATGGAGTGGAGTCTAAAACAAAGAATAAAACCATTGATACGATTAGCTTAGTAAAAACATTAGCGGAAAAGTTTGAGGATTCATCTAATCCGCTTTCATTAGCTATTGCAGATTATGGAACAGGAAAATCACATTTAGCTGTTACTTTAGGCCAATTGTTTTCTGGGGCAAGCTACATGCCTAAAACATTTGCCAAAATCATTGACAACATCAATAAGATAGACAGTGAAGCGGCTTCTGAAATCAGAGAAATATGTACAGATAGAAATTTTGTTCTCGTAATAAATGGAATGAGAGATTTTAATCTTCATTACGAGATTCTTCGAGCGGCTCAAAAAAGCTTATGTTTATATGGACTAAGCGATGATAAATTACGTAATCTTAATAGAACGGTTGAAACGGCAAGTTTATTTTTTGAACGTAATAAAGATTCACAGCTTGAATTGTTTGAGAATAGTGCAAGAGAATTAGGCTGGAAAGAGCAGGGAAGTCAATTAACTGAAAAAATCAAAGAAAAACTGCTCACTGATGATAATGCATTCGAAATTGTTAATAATGTGTATCGCCAGATTACTGGAAAAGAGATAAGTTGGGACGAAGGCATATCTGCACGTTCTATTTTGGAAATGCTTTTGTCCGAGTATTGCGGATTAAATGGCCAGTTTGATCGCGTGATAATTTTATTTGATGAGTTTGGTCGATACCTAGAATATGCATCTGGATCTGATGCAGGAAAATCAGGAGATTCTGCCCTTCAACAAATTTTTGAGGTGGCGCAAGACGCAGATGGTGCTCTGCAGGTTATTAATTTTATTCAGTCAGATATTAAGAGTTATCTTGTTCGTGTTGATCAAACAAGAAACATTAGTAGATATATCGGCAGATACGACCAGAGTGATAAATATCATATTTCATCAAACTTGGAAACTGTATTTGCAAATTTAATATACAGAAATAACCGAGATGCGTTTGAAAGTACCATAGTTGAGTGGCAGAAGTACAATGAAATAAAATGGGAAGAGTTGTATTCCCAGATGAATCGTTGGCTGTCATTAAGTGGTGTGTGGGCAGATTATTCACTGTTTAGAAAAGTGATTGTTGAAGGAATCTATCCGATGCACCCGCTGGCTACATTTATGCTTACGCAATTATCAGATTATCTTCAAAATAGATCGTCGATGACTTTGATAAGTCAGTATATAGCAGAAGTTGCGGATTCTTCAATTGAAAATGGAATACCGTTGGTACTTCCTGAAGAGTTGATGTGTGGCGATCTGTATCAAGAAATGTTGTCATCAGAGATAAACGGTAAACAGTTGTCTCAGCATTGTATTCGATATGATAATATTTTAAGAAAACAAGGAGATAAACTTTCCGATCGTTTGTTGGCAGTTTTGAGAGCAAACTTAATTGCACGTATTCTGAAGTTTAAAACTCGCGATTATGAAGATGCGAAAGAAGCATTGGTTTTATGTTCAGGACTCACCATCTCAGAATTAGAAGACGAATTAGAACTTCTTGAAAATGAGTATGCAGTACTTGGATTTGATGAGCATGCAGGATGTTTTGACTTTATGGAAGATTCTCGTGGTGCTCATGAATACAAAATCAAAAAGAAACGAATTGCAGCTACATGGAAAACAGATTTCAGAGCAATGTTTAAGACTGCAAAAGTCCTAGAAATAGGAGAGCTTAGCGAACCGCAAGAAACATCTTTTGGTACAACGCATAAAATACTTACAAATGAGTGGAAGTATTCACAGGAGGTTCTTCTTGCAGAAGACGTATCAAAAGAATTAATTGGAGAATACAAGAAAACTTGGAAGGCAAGCGTGAGCGCTGCAGTGCCAAAAGGCAGATTAATATGGATTTATGTAAATAAAGATACGGATTATCAATACATTAAACGCTTACATATGTTTGCTAAAGAACTCCAAGGATCACCAATATTGCTGATGTTGCTTAATGATTCTGAGGACCGCTTAGCATCTGCATTGAAGAATTATGATGTATTGGATCAGATGGATGATAGCATCCGTCAAATGTATTCTAGAGCATATTCTGATGACTATAACCAAGCTGAAGATATCTTGAGAAATGAATTTGAGATGTTGAAAAAGCAAAGACAGTGCATATATCCTGACGAAATAATTCAGCTGAAAAAGCGTCTGCAGGTTGCGTTGACAGAAGTGTTTGAAGGTATATATCCAAAAGTCGTTTCGTTTAATTTTGACGGGTTGTTAACTGCTTCGAATAATTTTACAGGAAAAGGAAGTCAATATTATTGTCAAATCATTAAAATGCTTCTTTCAAATAATGTAAATTACGACACCATTCATGATTTTACATCAGATGTAAGGAGTAAGATTACAGCAGTGCTAATGGAAAGCAGTGCTACTTCTTGGAAATGTATTAGCACAAACTATGCTATTATGCCACCAGCAGAATCTAGAGCTAGAGCTGTATATGAAGAAGCAGTAAGTGATTTGAACTCTTCTAAAAAGTATGATTGTGTTCAATTTTTAGAAAAATATTGTTATCCGCCGTATGGCTTGAGTGAAGAGTCTGCTTTGATGATGCTTGCAGTATTACTTGCAAATCATAGTTACTGTGTAAGAATCCACTATAATGGCTCACAAAACAGCATTATTCGTTGGAAAGATGAAGTTATTATCAAGGATAAAAAAATCAATATGGACTTAATCAGAACATCCAAATTGATTTTAATTGATACTAATGCTGTTGAAGCCAAATTCCAGCAATATATTAATCGCTTAGATGCAACGACAGACTTAGATGCTGTAATTCGTTTGCAGAGAGAAATTCAGAAATTTGCTGATGATAACGGAGTACCGGAGTCTCTTGAAGTAAATTACAAATTAGCCAATTCTAGATTTGAAATCGCAGCTAGAGCCCGAAAAGATTGGGATGACAGAATTGTTAAGGTTGAAGACGAACTCGAAACCGCGTATGAAAGAGGTAATGTATATAATGCGCTAGTTGCACTTGAGACAATCGATGAAATTCCTTTATATTCAATATTTAATGAAAATGGTTTTACTATCAGCGAAGAATATAGAAATCGGTTATTAGAGTTGGGAAACGAGGCAAGAAATATCGTTGACACGTGTTTTGAAAATTGGTTGGAGGGTACTATTCATTGTAAATCTGTAGAAGCAATGACTCAGTTTGAAAAGCATGTTAAGCGGTGCAATGAGAAATTAGTGAAATTTAGATTTGCTACTTATGCAAAGAAATTGTCAGCAAAAGGTGATGCTGAGTTAGCTAAAAAGGATGAAATTAGAAGCCGACAGGAACTGCTTTCGGATGGACAAAAGTATTTAACTGCATATAAAAAAGTATCCACCAAAAATTATACGGACGTTTCTGATATGCTTGCAAAGGCTAAGGATTTGTTAGAACGATTATCAAAATACGAATTAGCCTTAGGAAATGATGCAAAGCGATTACATACACAATTGGATCAATGTGTAGCAAAACTCGATTCTGCTAAAAAGAGAATGCAACAAGATATGGAAAATATCTGGGAAGATTTAGCTAATACACAAACATTAGAAGATATTGAAAATGTCCAAAGTTGCATTGCTATGGTAATGAACTATCGAATGGCTACTCGTGATTTGCAGGATTTTGAAGAGCTTAATACAGCCTTAGATAATTTTGTATCAGATATTAATGTTTTGAAGGAAGCTGTGAATGATAGAAAATTATTACAGAAAGAAATTGCTTCATTAAGAAATAAATACTCTGATGCAGAATTAGATTTTGATGTTGATGCAGTTCTTGAAGATGTTATTTCGAGTGCAGAAAATGCAATCGATACAAAGGATCATGTATGGAGAACTCAGTATCTTACTTTAGGAAACCAGACAAGAGAAGAAATACATATATGGAAGGATAACACCCGAATTTTACCAGCATTTTTAAAACAAGAAACAATAGAAGCTGTTGAGAAAATGAAAATAGAAGCCGACCAAATTGTAAGTAAAGCAATGATTGAAGATGTGGTTTTCTATTTTAAGAAATTAAATCCAGAAGAGAGAACTCGCTGTTTAGCATTGTTAATGAGTAATAACGAGGACTGTTAAATATGAGAGTGTTAATGCTTGGCAATAGTTTTACTTTTGCAAACAACATGCCAGATACCCTGGCTAACTTAATAGATGCCGAAGTGGTTCAGCACACCCGTGGTGGAGCACGCCTTGCCGAGCAGTTGAATCCTAACACCAAGATGGGAGGAATGACGCAAGCGGCTCTGGAGAATGAGAAGTGGGATTATGTAATTCTCCAGGAGATGAGCAACGGCCCGATTACTTCCAGGGAAAGCTTCTTGAATAATACTGCATTGCTGTGCGAGCGTATTCGTGCCAACGGAGCAGTACCGGTTCTGTATGCCACCTGGGCTTATCAGAAGGGCGGCAAGCAGCTGGAATCCTTCGGTATGGATTATGATGAGATGTTTCAGAAGATGTATGATGCTTATCATGAGGCTGCCGATCAGAACGGAGCTTTGATTGCCGATGTAGGTAAGTGCTTCTATGAGGAAGCAGCTAAGCAGGATATCTTTGCTGAGGATGGCTGTCATCCAAATGAGCTTGGATCTAAGCTTGCAGCGCAGGTAATTGCTGATGTTATCTTAGCTGATCAGGCAACCAAAACAGAAGTAGTGATTGAACCAAAGGCAGAGGACAACGATACAAGGCTTCGCATCATATATCTCTATCAGATGCTTCTGACGCAGACCGATGAGGAACATA
>ERZ781275.1369-NODE-1369-length-16643-cov-3.654268_pt1 | contig 16643 bp, 25 predicted proteins | sample MGYA00375853_ERZ781275 | MGnify/ENA primary metagenome ERZ781275 (study PRJEB29790, sample SAMN03653691) | human gut metagenome | host: Homo sapiens | place: USA: Dallas, Texas | collected 2012-07-23 | study: EMG produced TPA metagenomics assembly of the Gut...
CAGACGTGTGCTCTTCCGATCTTGACGATGTGGATATTGTTTTTAACTACGATGTACCAGACAACGAAGAATACTATGTACACCGTATTGGCCGTACCGGACGTGCGGGGAAGAGCGGTCTTTCACTTACACTTGCCCGTTCAAGGGATCAGTTTAAGCTGCGAAAAATAACCGATTATACCAAGAAAAGCATCGAACGCGATTTAATTCCGACCAGTGAGGTGATCAATGATATTAAGATCGCCCATTTCAAGGAACGTTTTAAGCTAAAAGCCGAAAAGGGAGAACTGGAACGTTACATTGCGATCATTCAAGAACTTGAAGAAAAGGGCTACGAAGCAGAATTTATCGCCGCGGTTCTTTTACAAGCGCAGCTTCCTTTGTCAGATGCGGAAGATTTAAATACTGAGTTTAAAAAACGCGGGCGCCGGGAAGGCAGACGTGAAAGGGATGGAAAGCGCCGCAGAGAAGTAAAGGGCGGTAAAGGAAAATCCTTTGGCCCGGAAAAGACAAAACGTCTTTTTATCAGTGTTGGTGAGAAAGACAAGGTGCAGAAAAGAGATATTCTCGGCGCCATTTGCGGCGAGTGCAATATTGCGTCTTCGACAGTTGGAAATATTGATATGTATAATAAATTTACCTTTGTGGATGTGGATGTGGATGTCGCCAAAAAAGTAGAGAAAAAACTGAATGGTAAAATGATTAAAGATCATAAAGTAAAAGTTGAAATTTCCAAAAAGAAAAAGTAAAATTCGTTAAAAGTGAGGGGGAAGTGTTTTGGTGGAAGAACAACAGTTACAGCATGAAAACAAGATGGGGACGATGCATATCCCCCAATTACTTTTTAGTATGGCTCTGCCGGCAATTATCTCAATGTTTGTACAGGCGATGTACAACATCGTAGACAGCGTCTTTGTCGCGCAGACAGGGGAAAATGCTCTCACTGCTGTTTCTCTGGCGTTTCCGGTGCAGATGCTGATTGTATCCTGCTTTGTAGGTATGGGTGTAGGGATTAATTCCGGTATTTCCAGACGCCTTGGTGAAAAAAAACACCGCGAGGCAGAAATGGTAGCGGAACATGGCTTTCTGGTCGCAGTGATTTTATCTTTAGCCGCAGCCGTTTTAGGCGCTGTTTTTTCGAATATTTTTGTAAAAATGTTTACGGATAATCCGGAAATTATTAAGGGATGTACAGATTATCTGCTGATCGTTACAATTTTCAGCTTTGGAAGCATTATTACGCAGGCTGGTTTCAGCACACTGCAGGGCTCCGGCGATATGATTCAGCCAATGATCGGTCAGCTGATCGGGGCAATCACGAATATTATTCTGGATCCGATTATGATTTTCGGGCTTTTGGGATTTCCGGCTCTGGGTGTTACAGGAGCCGCCATCGCAACGGTTACAGGCCAGATCATTGCAATGGTCTATATTTTGATTGTGGTCCTGAAGCGGAAAAAAAACCTTCTAAAGCTTCATTTTCGTTCTTTTAAATACCGCGGGGCTATCATGAAGGATATTGCTGTGGTAGGGCTTCCGTCTGCGATCATGCAGGGAATTGGTTCTTTCATGGTGACGGGCTACAACCTGATTTTAGCTGGATATGGTATGACCGCTGTAGCGGTTTTTGGTGTTTATTTTAAAGTGCAATCCTTCATTTTTATGCCGATTTTTGGCCTTGGACAAGGAGCGATGCCAATTTTTGGATATAATTACGGAGCTCAGAATGCAAAGCGGTTCAAAGAGACATTAAAAGTCTCTATTCTGACGAGCTTGGTCATTATGTTTGTTGGGGTTCTTTTGTTCCAGCTTTTCCCAGCCCAGATTTTTATGCTTTTCAATGCATCGGAAGAAATGACGGCGATTGGGATTAATTGTTTCAGAGCAATAAGCCTTGCATTTCCGCTCGCGGGGATATCCATTATGCTAAGTACTTCTTTTCAGGCGATGGGAAAATCCTATCTCAGTATGATTTCCTCTTTTTTGAGACAGATGATTTTCTTACTGCCCTTTTCCTATCTATTCTCCTTAATCGGAGGTTTGGATACGGTTTGGTATGGTTTTATCGTTTCTGAGATTGCCTGTCTTGTTTTTGAAGTTATCGTGTACCGGCATTATAAAAAGAAAGTTTTAGACCGCTGGTAAAATGATACGTTGAGGGATGCTAAAGTGCATCCTTTTTTATTTTTGTACAAAATAAAGGAATTGTCACTGTACAAAAATATTCGGCTTTGGGTATAATTTAAGTATACGAGGAGGAAATCAATGAAAATTTTATTAGTTATGGACCAATTTGATCATACCAACAATGGCACCACGATGTCAGCAGTCCGTTTTTCAGAATCACTGAAAAATCATGGGCATGAAGTGAGAATTGTCAGTACAGGAAAGGAAAGTCCTGACAAATACGCGGTGCGTTCATATCATTTTCCCCCTGTTGTCAAACAGATTATTCAGAATCAGGGTATGACATTGGCTAAGCCCAGCAGGGAAGTTTTGAAAAAGGCCATTACATGGGCGGATATTGTCCATTTTTTAATGCCTTTTCCACTTTCGATCCAGGGCGCTAAAATCGCAAAGGAGCTGTCTGTCCCCGCAACAGCGGCCTTTCATGTACAACCGGAAAATATTACCTATACGCTGAAAATTAATAAGGTGGAAAAAATTAATACAGCCTTGTATCAGGGCTTCAAAAATATTTTTTATAACCAATTTTCACATATTCACTGTCCCAGTAACTTTATCGCAGAAGAACTGCGTAAAAATGGTTATACGGCAAAGCTGCATGTCATCTCAAATGGTGTCGACCCGGATTTCTATTACCGTAAGATTGATAAGATTCCGTTGCTCAGGGGTAAGTTTGTGATTTTAATGGTTGGGCGACTGGCCAATGAAAAAAGGCAGGATCTGCTCATAGAAGCAGCAGGGTTATCTAAATACAGGGACCAGATATGCTTGATATTAGCAGGACAAGGACCAAAGAAAAAGTTTTACGAAAAAGTTGGAAAAAAACTGCCAAACAAGGTTCTTATTGATTTTTTTGACAAGAAAAAGCTGCGTGATATCATTGCAATGAGCGATCTTTATGTCCATACAGCAGATGCCGAAAGTGAGGCGATCTCCTGTATTGAAGCATTTTGCAGCGGACTGGTTCCGGTTATCTCCAACAGTCCTAAATCAGCAACCCCTCAATTTGCTTTAAATGACCGATGTCTCTTTAATGCAGGTGACCCTTACGATCTGGCTGATAAAATTGATTATTTTATTGAACATCCTAAAGAAAAAAGGGGTTTAGAAAAAGAATACGCAGCGTACGGTAAGCAATATAATATAGAGGACTGCGTTTATAGGATGGAAGAAATGTTCAGGGAGGCTATTGATGAGTATGGCGCAATATGAGGCTGAAAATTTGGGCGAAAATGTTATTATTGAACGCAATGAAGATAAACGCCACTTTGAGAATCGTTTTGCTTTAAGAAAAATAGCGTTGACCCTGCTGCCTTTATATAATCGCCTGATGTTTGGTCTCACGGTCTCAGGAGAGGATAATTTGGCTGATGTCAGCGGCGGGATGGTAACAATCTGCAACCATGTTCATACGCTGGACTGCACGATGGTAGCCGGTGTTTGCAGGCAGCATCGGATGTATTTTCCAACCTTGGATGAAAATCTGAAAATGCCCTTTGTGGGGCATTTGGTTGATGACCTGGGTGGAATACCGATTCCAGAAAAGCTTTCCGAATTCAGGGGCTTTATGGAAGAAATAGAGGCAACTTTGAGGCAGGGGGATGCCGTCCATCTTTTTCCGGAAGGGAGTCTGGAAGTGTATTGCCCTACTTTACGGCCTTTTCAAAAGGGTGCATTTACGTTTGCGTATGACGCAGAGGTTCCACTGGTACCTATGATATTGACTTACAGATCTGTAAATGGGGTAAGAAGCCTGTTTCGGAAAAAGCCGTTCCTGCATTTAGAAATTTTAAAACCGGTTTATCCAGATGTTAACAATAAAAGAAGCCATGAAATCCAGCGTCTTTTGGAAAAATGCCGTTTAGAAATGCAAAAAGCTTTTGAAAAAAAATAACCCCGGAGAAGTTCTCCGGGGTTTTGCTTTTTGCCTGAATATGGATTAAACAGTTGCCATCCATAATCCATGTAGGTTACAATATTCATATGCAGCGATCACTTCATCACCAGGTGTTAAAGCGAAAACAGCTTTTGGCTCGCCGCCGATTTCCAGACATTTACGCTGGCCGCCTTCTTTGGTTTCAAGATAAATCCAGGCGATATGATGTTCTTCGAGCATTGGATGTGGAACACTGCCGACTTCAACAGTGACGGTATTTCCATCAATTTTAATTACTGGAACGTGTTTTTCCTGAGCTGCATCGACGGTATTAGGAGTTAAAACTTCCATCGGATCACCACAGCAAACCGGTGTTACGCCGCTGTCTTCAACAACACCAAAGATGTTGCCGCAATGTCTACAGATATAAAATTTTGGTTTTTTGCACATAATAAAGACCTCCTATAGTCCAAATATAATTTTGAGCAGTCCGTGTAACCCACTTATCCGCTTAATGATATAATTAATTATACCACAATTTTTAAACTTTAAACGGAAAATGCCTATAAAATTTTGTTTGAAATTAGAATAATATCAAGAAAGGAATAACTATGGAAAAGAAATGGTTGGCGTGGGCAAAGCAGCTTCAGTCAATTGCGCAGGCTGGTTTGACTTACTCTACAAATAAATACGACAGAGAACGTTTTGAACAGATTCGAGAGATGTCTGTTGATATTTTAAATAATTATACCGATGCAGGTGAGGAAAAAATAAGAGACCTGTTTTGCTTTGAAACAGGATACCAGACGCCAAAGGTTGATGTGCGGGGTGCGATTTTTAAACAAGATACAATTCTTCTGGTAAAGGAAAGTATTGACGGCTGCTGGTCAATGCCAGGCGGCTGGGCAGATATAGGGTTGTCTGTTAAAGAAAATATTGAGAAGGAAGCCCGTGAGGAGGCTGGCCTGCATGTGGTCGCTAAAAAATTGGTCGGCGTATTTGACTGGGCAAAAAATGTTGATCTGCCCAATCCTTTTGCCATTTACAAAACCGTTATGCTGTGTGATGTCATTGATGGTGCATTCCAGAAGAATATCGAGACTGAAGATGCCCGGTATTTTGATTTGAACCATTTGCCCGAATTATCAAGAGGCCGTACGACGGAAACGTTGATTGAGCTTTGCTACGAGGCGTCACAGGACAATGCTTTTATTCCAATTATTGATTAACTTTTTTCAAAATTATCCTTGACAATTTGTTTGATAATTGTTATATTATAATCGTTCCGAATTAAGGAACGTTAGGATTAAATAAAATTTATAAGATTCAAGAGAGGTATTTTGAACATGGAATTAAAAGGATCAAAAACTGAAGCGAATTTATTAACTGCCTTTGCAGGTGAATCACAGGCCCGCAATAAATATACTTATTATGCAGAAAAAGCCAGAGAAGAAGGCTACAGCCAGATTGCCGAATTATTTGAAGAAACAGCTACAAATGAAAAAGAACATGCAAAATTGTGGTTTAAAATTGTACACGGCGATGAAATCCCAGATACAGCTACAAACTTAAAAGACGCAGCAGCAGGCGAAAACTATGAATGGACCGATATGTATGCTACTTTTGCTAAAGAAGCAAAGGAAGAAGGCTTTGATAAAATTGCCTTTTTATTCGAAGCGATTGCTAATATTGAAAACCGTCACGAACAGCGTTATTTAAAATTATTAAGCAATGTTGAAGAAGGAACTGTTTTTGAAAAATCAGATAAAGTGCTCTGGCAGTGTATGAAGTGCGGTTACGTTTATGAAGGCACAAAAGCTTTAAAAATGTGTCCGGTATGCAAGACAAGTGGAGCGGATTTCCAGATTTTATCTGAAAATTACTAAGAGGAACAATCAGACGGATTTTATACAAAATCTCCCGAAGTATTCGGGAGATTTTTATTTTTAAAAGAGTATAGTATGGTATAATAAAAACGAGAAAACCTTGGAGGAGTTATTTAATGACTGAGTCGGAAATTAAAACCTTGTTTTTAGATATTGTAGGAACTTTAAATCTTTGTCGTGATGTTAATATGGAAACACCGGCCGGAGAGGTGGTCGAATATGGTATGACAATTACGGATACCGCCTTTATCACTTACCGGGAGAGCAACCGGACCCTTCATTTCTATGTTGACGGAAATGAACTGCTTGTTTTGAATGAATCCAGTCCGCTTCTTTACATGATGCGTGAGCTTTTTGTAGAGGTAGAGGATGGAGACCCAAAGGAACTGACAAGAGCACGGTTGAGGGTTCTGGAATAAAATAAAAGGACGAGCCTAGAGAGTCTTCGTCCTTTTTATTATTTTTTGGTAAATGGGGAGCATGTGCTCTTCACTGCTGTATTTTTCGATGCTTTCAAGAGGAAGCCATGCGACAGCACTGTTTTCATCAGGCTTGTTGGTTAATGGAAGACGATCATCAGCAGTGAGTGAAAAAGCAATCGACAAATGAAGATGTGTGCTGACGTAGCTTCGATTTTTGAAGTGGCCAAAAACAGGTAAAACATCCAGGCTGATTATTTTTTCTGAAATAGGTTTTAAATTTGTGATGCCAGTTTCTTCCTCTGCTTCTCTAATCGCTACAGATAAAAGATCAGCACACCCATCAGCGTGGCCGCCGCTCCAGGACCACGACCTGTAAAGATTATGAAAGACCATCAAGCACTTGTCGCGGCCCGGATTAAGAATAAAACCTGAGCCTGTTAGATGTGCCACAGGATTTTTTCTTGTCAGAATCGTGTCCGGATATTTTTCCATTAAGCTTATAAAGATTTTTTTGTCAGCAAATTCCTGTTCAGTGTTGGGGATAAATTCCCTTATTTGTTGATAAAGATTTTTAAAATCCATCTTGTTAGATCAGTTGGTTTCGCCGGAGAACCATTTTACAAACTCAAGGGCAGAGGGATACTCCCGCATTTTAACAATTTTGCCGTTCACCAAAGTAACCGGCAGAACGCTGTTTCCCTTTTCTACCAATAAGGTTCCGATTGTACGGTTTTCCACAAATGCACTGGGGTCCATTGTGAGGTTATGTCTTACAATATCCCAGCCATCATCCGCAAAAGAAGCGACCATATCATTAATCCGTGCCAGATCAGCGTTTTCTCCCATTTGGCAGACACCATCAACACAAGTTAATTCAGGTTCAAAAATTTCTATTTTAGCCATTTGATTTCTCCTGTATAATTTAGTATGGTTCTATTTTAAACCATTTTTTTAAAATTGTTAAGAGGAAATAATCGTTTTTTCTAAAAAAGTCATTGACAAAAATAATCAAGTATTGTATTATAGCATAGTCAGCTTATGGGGGCATGGCGCAGTTGGGAGCGCGTCTGACTGGCAGTCAGAAGGTCAGGGGTTCAAGTCCCCTTGTCTCCACCATTTTGGAATCACTTGAACACTCGGCAAAGGCCGTAATACCGTCATTGTTCGTGTAATTGTAATTGATGATAACCCTATCATCGTCAATCAGTACGGAATGAATGAGCGTTTTTACAAGTTGATCTTTGCACTGTTCATCAGAATAATTTAGTTTCTTGAGACGATTGAGGAACCACAAAACCGCTTCTTTAGTGAGAGGTGGTTTTTTTATGTTTTCTTCTGTAATGGCTGCCTCAAGATTTTTGACTTCTTCCTCGAGGGCTAGTAAGCGTTCTTTGGTTGACGGTGTAAAGATACCTTCTTCAATGGCTGAAAGTATGTTGTTAATTTTCTTTTCCGACTCAGCCTTATCGCAGATCAGCTTTGAAAGGTAAGGGGACTCATTTCTTTTTTCATTGACCCGGATCAGATTATCCGCAATCTTTTCGATGCGGTCTGCGGTAAGAACATACTTCAATGTAGTTTTTATGACAATGTTATCCAGAACATCTTTGCTGTAGGTTTTATTTTTGCAGTTCTTTCTTTTCTTTTTATCTTCACAAACATAGTAATTATAAACTTTTCCTGATTTACTGGTGCCGGCGTCGGCGATGTAAGGAGCGCCGCATTTATTACAAAATATTTTACCCGATAACATATAGACAACCTTCTTTCTGTATGCTTGACGATGCTGCAAAGATGCCTTTAGACGCACCTGTACTCGGTCAAAGAGCGCTTTGTCGACAATGGCCGGGAATGCATTTTCGATGACCACATCTTTGTATTTATAGGTTCCAATATACTTCACATTTGAGAGCATGGGGCGCAGTGTGCTTTTATTGAATCGATTGCCCCGGCTCGTTCGGATACCCTTGGCGTTAAGATGATCGCAGATATCTTTGAACGACCATCCACTATCATACAGGGTGAAAATTTCGACAATAATGGGTCTTAATTCCTCGACAACTTCAAAGTGATGGTCTTTACCGATACGAAAGCCAAAGGCGACGTGGCCGCCGTTTACCTTGGCTTTAAGGGCATTGGTGTTTAAACCGCGCCGGATATTCTGGGCAAGGTTTAGGCTGTAGTATTCAGCCAGCCCTTCCATAAGGGATTCGATCAAAACGCCCTCTGGTCCATCTGGTATGTTTTCTTTTACAGTAATGAGCTGCACGTTGTTTTTCCGCAGCTTGACCTTATTTAGGGCCATCTCCTCGCGGTTTCGGCCAAAGCGGTCGATCTTCCAGACCAGCACAACGTCAAACAGACCTTTGGCGCTGTCTCGCAGCATCCGTTGGAAAGCCTCACGATTATCGTTGGTGCCAGTTTTAGCTTTGTCGGTATAAGTTTTTACAATCGTCAGGTCATGCTCCTTGGCGTAATTTGAGCAGTCCATAAGCTGTCCTTCAATGGATTGCTCGGTTTGATTTGGTCCATGTGAGTACCTGGCGTATATGACGCACTTTTTCATAATAGCCTCCGTTTATAAATGTTGATAAAAACGGGGTATCATGATACAATGATACTGTTGAGTGGCATTGTACCCGACTACCCCGGGAATCTATGTCATCGCCTCTGCGTTGGTAGCGCAGGGGCGTTTTTTTATTTATAGGCACTATCGCATGTTCGAAGTCCATCAATGTGTTCAAATAGGTCTTCTTTAATTGGGGCACCAAGAGGGTCTAAAACAAAGTCGATCCCTTCACGTCTTGCTAACTTTGCAGCAGATACAAAGTCACTATCGCCGGAAATAAGGACAATTTGATCAACTTGTTTTTTATAGGCCATTGAAGCAATATCCAAGCCTATTTTCATATCGACACCCTTTTGGTCGACGTTGATTTGAAAATCTGTTTCTTCTAGATCATCGATGCTTTTATTACCATTACAAAGTTTTTTTAAAACATCGTACCTCAAAGCGTAATGTGCTTGTGCGTCAGCTAATTTTCCAAGTCTTAGCGCGAATTTGCGTTTCTTCTTTAATTCCGTTAAGAACTCGTTCATCCAAACGTTTAATTCGGATTTTGAAAAGTCGATGGTTTTTTTAGTAAGAGGGTGGAACACCTTTTTGTTCATTGGTGGACAATCATAGTAAAAGATGCGGTAAAGATCGTGTTTTGAGTCATCATATTTTTCTTTAAGATGTCTATAGCAATAGTCTGTGAGCTCTTTCGCCCGTTCGGCCGCAGTCTTATCCCCTAATCTTATTTGTGCCCTTCTCCTATAAAAGCCACCATCCACCAGTATAGCTGTTTTCATCATGGTCTCCTTTTAAAAATAAAAAAATCCTTGGGTTCGGCGCATCCCATATGAGCGGGCGGCTTACTGCCAAGGAACTATTAGCATATTACAATCAATTGTATTTTCATTATAGTTTGTTTGGCAGGTTTTGTCAAGTTTGTTTAAGGTTGTTTAATGTTATTTAAACTTTGACACTATTACATCTTTTCTGAAGTTTTGTTCATCGCCTCTTACCTGGCAGGGTAGGGGGCGTTTTTTTATTTAATGTTTATTTTTTTCTTTTTCAATGGCTTCTTTATCTGCGTCAGACAGTTTATCTTCATCGACATATTTATATTCTGTTTTGGTTTTGCTTTTCCATATCTTTATGACTTTTGCAATAAAAGCGACCAGTGAAACTAAAGTTAAAATCCATGCAAATGTAATAAAATGAAACAAACCAGCTACAAAAAATATTATGATTACTGAAGCTATTAAAAAGATAATGAATGCGCCGAGTGTATCGACAAGCTTATCATTTAATGTATTCTCGTGAGTATCAACGGGGACACTAACTGTTTTCGGAGTTTTCTTCTTGCCGTTGGCATAGTTGGATGGTTTATACTCGCCTTGGCCTAACTTACTTTTGTAATAATCAACACACTGTTCAGGCATAGCTTTTTCGTGTAAAGACATAGCTTTGGAAAATGCATTAAAAATATTGGTCTTTTCCTCAGGTGATGTCTTTTTTTCTGCTCTTTCAGCGGTTTCCTTCCAGTATCTATCTATAAAATCATTAATTGCCTTGACTTTTTCGAATTTTTTCTTTACAGTTTGATATTTAGCTTGTGGGCTTTCTCCTTCAAATTTTACCCCTTGTTTCTCAGCGCTTGCTAGATTTTTGAGTGTTCTAACGTAGGTGTCGTAAGTCTCAAAAAAAGTGTTTGGATTTGTTGTACTTGTGAATATGTCAGCGCATTTATTTAGAGTGGTTAAATTTTCATTTAAGTCACCAAAAAACTCAGACGATTCAGAATAGTTAGAAGATTTATTCGAACTTGCATTAGAGTGCGACTTACTAGATAGACTATTTACACCCACGGTGGTTTTATTATACACCTTGTTGTAGGCTGCTTTTTTAGGATCATTAATCCATCCCGCTCCTTTTTTCCCATAAGTAGGATCTATAGATCTTTTTACTGAGCGTTTCAGTTTTCCAGTCGTTTTGGCTTTAACACTTTTTTTTATGCTGGGCTTTCTTATGCCGACCTTCATTCTTTTTCCTCCTTAAAATATAGATATTGTAATTATACACTATCAGAGGACGAATGAAAATGTTTTCTACAATTTTCCTAAAACTTTTCCAAGCACTACAACAAAATCACTTTCTCCTGGCACCAAGATATCATATTTAGGATTTAAAGCCTCGAAGCCGCGTTCTGTGTATTTCTTGAGGTAGTTCTCTTTATTAATGCTCAAAACAACGATGTCGCCAAATCTCGGAGTGTTCGTGTCATTAAAAAATACGACATCTCCATCTGAATATTCGGGCTCCATACTGTCGCCCGCGACCGTTGCGGCGTATTTTGCGCCAACGGGTACCCGGATCGCAGGGTAAGGCTCATTCTCTAATTGAACATCATCGCCGACGCTGCCGGTGCCGGCACAGAGTTTTTGCATAAGGGTAGGCATCATAACGACGTTTTCGCCATAGTCTTCGGTGGGTTTATCATCACCTTCGATAACTGCAAGATTGGCGGTTTTGTTTTGAAGTTGTTGGAATTGTTTATAGCGGTCGAGTTCACGCTTCAAAAGCAAATCAATGGTTTCTTTACCATATGTATCGAGTTGACGATATTTAATTAAAAGCTCTTGTTCATTTAGGGTAGTTGCAAAATTTGAAAGAGGTTTTTCTTGAATCGGATCAAATGTTTTTATGTCTAAGTTTAAAGCTTCACAAATTTTCACAACTTTTTCTACGGCCATGCCGCCAATTCCATTTTCTTTATCGAGAGCACTAACAAGCGTACTGTTGGGGATTCCAACAATATTTGAAAACTCCCTGACGCTTTTGTACTGCGTTAGTATTGCGTTTTTTATTTTATCAGAACTATTCATTGTAGAATCTCCATTTCTTTTATAGGACTAATATAGCATATTGTTATCGTGATTTCAAGAAAATTCTAAAATAATTAACGAAATATCGAAAACTTTTTTAAAAATCTATTGACTTTGTTCGAAATTTAGTTTAATATACGAAGTATAAACGAAATATCGAACAAAGGTGGTGAGAAGATGTGTATAGAAACTTGGAAGCTGAAGCTGTTCGCAAAAATGTAAAAAAGGAAGCTATGGCTGAAGCTATTAGAAAGTCTTACAATACCTTGACACTAAAGATGTCCGGGAAATATCCCTTTACCTATGATGAGGCTTTAAAAATACAAGAAACATTCTTCCCGGAATGCGATCTCAAAGTTTTGTTTGACAAAACCCCAGATCAATCAGAAAGGAGATAGAAATGGGACTTCCTGATTATAGAACAAAAAGCGGTCGAATAACAAAAGGAACAGACCGAGAGGAAAAGATTTTTGAAATTATTGAAATCCTTAAAGGAATGAGCGCCCAAGAAATAAGGATGCTTTTGGAAGAACTCCCGCTATACATTGAGGATTATTCAATACTACAGGTTCCGGCGGAATAGTTCTGTTGCAGAGAGGAGATAGAAATGCTTGACAATAACTATCCAACACACATCGAATTACAGTGCTCCTTGGGAGATGGAAAAGGGTTTGTGCAATGTGCATCTGACCCGAACACGCTTACCGATTCAATGGGGGCAATCAAACTGACTCTAACGGTGAATGATTTTGATTACCCCAAAGAAAAGGTAACAGAGGCTATTAAAGAAATCTGTCAGAAAGCTCTCGAATACTATTGTTGATTTGACGTAAGCCGCCTGTCGTATCTTTTATGGTGATTTTAGCATCTACCAAGCGATGATTATAGGCTAAGTCAATATCATAAGATTCGGTCATTCTTTTATTAAGTGTTTCATATGTAATATCAATATGAAATTTTTCATCGGGATAGCCAGAAAAATCAAAAAATGATTCAATCAATTGACCAGGAGCAATAAACACATTTTTACACTTTGAGATAACAAATTTTTGTGGAATATTACCTTTTGTTTTAGACCAGTCAAGCTCTGGATCAATCGTTAAGCTTATAAGTTTAGCTGGAGAATTACCAAAATTTTTTACGACAGTTGAGTATAACCCAGAGCCACGATCGACGATGAGAAAAAGCAGATTTCCGCGGTTCTGTTCAAAGAATTGATTGCGTATTTCTAAAATATTTTTATAGGTGAAGTAGGCGGCAGCCACAGCGGCCATAAGCGCAAAAACTGAGATAACAGAACATGTAATTTCATATGGTGACATTCAATATATATCCTTTCCTAAATTTTGGCACTGCAATACCGATAAGGAAAGTATAGCACATTCACAGCGAAACAAAAAGAATTCAACGAAATAGGAGGTCATCCAATGACTAAAAACCAAAAGAAATTAGAAGCTTTATTGTTGGAGTATATCGAGAGCGAGGTGAATTACCCTGCGTCAGATAATCCTAGCCTCGTTCCTGAATTAGCGAATGAGCTTATCTATCTATGGGGAGTTACTAACGAAGGCAATGCCGAGCCGGATTTTAAGGCAGAAGTTGAGCAGGAAGAACGAGACCTTGAAGATGAAACATGGGAAGAAGGGGAGAAGGGGGTAATGATATCCGTTAACGTAGATCCTTCTGATGTGTTGGAAGAACTCGATAAATTTTCCGAGAAGGTAAATGCAATTAATGCGGCCTTAGAAAAAGCGAGCACCTTGGCAGGGATAGTAAATTTAAAATCGGACCCACACAGGGCAATGAATGCTAATGTTATTGAAGGTACTCTATAAACACGTATAACAAATTACCCAGCCAGCAGTATTAACGGGGCCGCATTTTATAGCGTTTGTGAAGTGTAAATTCGCTAAAATAACCTCCTTTTAAGCATATATAAATAACTCGTACGGTTTCAGACAGACAATAAATACTAGATTCGCGTCAAGCATATTTTTACTACTCTGCGGCCCCGTTAATCGTGCTGGTTGGGTTTAGGAGAAAGCAATGGAAAAACAAGCATTATGGCAGGCATACCACCTGCAAAAAGAAAGAATAAAGAGCATCCCGAAATGGGACAAGGTTGCTTTGGCAGGTGCAAACATAACCCTGCAAGCGTACCGAAAACAGTTAAAGAAGGTATAAAAACAATGTCAAAAATCAAAGCAATAGACGATCCATTTCCACAAGAATTCATCGAAATGTTTGTCAATATGGCGCTTCGACTGATGAATGAAAATGAGGACTGGATCAAAGATTACGAACAAGAAACAGGGAAAAGTCCCTTTGCAATTCCTGAGCAGGAGGCCGCCTCATGAACGGCGATGTGAAAATTACAGGGAAGGACCTATGGTCCGCGATGCGCATTCGGGCCGAGGTGGATAGGCTTGTAAAATTAGCCTGTTTACTACCCAGATATGGCTGCGAACAATGCCCGCTTGATGGGTTGTTTGAGGTTGGCAAATGCGCGAAGGGGGAAGATGTCCAGACCGAGGAACAAGCGGAAATGCTGATGCATGTATTGAATCAGGCGAGGTAGAAGAATGAATTTAAGTATTGCCGGCCTCCCCTTCGTCCTCCTCGGCATTGCTGTCTACGGCGGCATCTGCCTGGCAGTCCGGAAGGGGTGGCTATGGAAGGATTGATCTATATTTACTGGGCGGGGAGACTCGCGGAAACGACCGGATGGCTGACCGTGATCGGGTTGGTGTTGGCGCCGGTGGTGATTGAGATTTTTAAGGAGGTGAGCAGGAAATGAAAATAAACCACTATATTACAAAATATAAAGAAAATGAAAAACGCTTTGCGGAGGCGTGGATACAAATAGATATTTTTGGTAAATGCTTTTGTTTGTGGAGGAAACGAATCGAAATATAAAGCCACCGCTAAGGACAGTGGCTGGTTACTATTTCTTTTGCAAATAAAAAGGCCCCACAAGAACAGAGAGGAGTGATATGTGTGGGGCTAAGAGAAACTAATATGTAAAGTATAGCACGGAGAGGAGTAAAAGTCAATGAGCCGGGAAACACTGAAAAAAGCCCGCAAGGATGCGGGCATGACGCAGAAGCAGGTGGCGGAGTATTTGTCCGTAGGCGAGAGGCATTATAAAAAAATAGAAAGCGGAGAAATCGTTGGAAGCATCGCTTTGTGGGACAGGCTAGAAGATTTGTTTAAAATTCATCAAAGAAAACTCCGTGAGCTTTCAACCAGTTATCGCGACAAAGTAAGTAATCAATAGATACGTCTAAAATGTCGGATATTTTAACTAATCCCTCAATTGTGGGTTTAGCATCACCGCTTTCATATTTACGATAGTTTCGAATCCCGGTTTGGAGAGAATCGGCCATGTACTGTGCGGTAATGCCACGCTTTTTTCGAACAGCATTTAAGCGTTTTGGAAACATCAAAAAGACCTCCTAAAAAATTATCATTGACAGTGCCATAATAATACACTATAATAACAATCAAAATAAGTGCCATAATATGGCACTGTAATTGACAGGAGGAACTCATGAAAATCGAAATTACCGGAAGTCGTTGTATTAATTGTAATAAATACACCCAGTATTATACGCACACATGGAACGGGGGATTTGACCCGATCGACTGCGGATTCTGCGGAATGCGCCAGTGTACCACCCGGCCGGGGAACCGATGTAAGCATTATCGGGAAGCGGCGAACGTGAGTGTGTATTACCCGATTGAGAAAAATTTAGAAGGAGAACAAAATGAAAGCATTAAGAATTTTTGAGAATGAAACGTTTGGAAAGGTTCGAACCGCTGTTATTGATAACGAACCTTGGTTTGTAGGAAAGGATGTTGCAGAAGCGTTAGGCTATGCAGATACCTCGGATGCGATGAAAAGACACGTTGACAATGAAGATAAGCTGACCCGGCGTTTCACCGACTCAGGTCAAAGTCGCGCAATGTACATTATTAACGAATCTGGTCTATATAGCCTGGTCTTATCGAGCAAGCTCCCGTCCGCAAAACAATTTAAGCGCTGGGTAACTTCCGAAATCTTGCCCACCCTTCGCAGAACAGGCACCTACTCTACAAAAGAAACACAGCAAGCGGACGAGGTCAAAATCCTCAATGCGAAGTCCCGGGCGATGAATGCTGAAGCCCGATTAAAAACCGCCGATTGTAAGCGCGCAGAACTGCTTTACAAGCTCTCACAGGTAGACACCTTATCCAAAACTTACACGCCGGTTTTGGTCGCCAAAGCCGCTGATATTGTTAATGGCGGGGAACTGATCCCGCTCCCAAAGGTGACCCGTAAAACGTACACAGCCACCGAGGTCGCTGAAGTCTTTGGTGTGAGTGCCAACAAGATCGGCCGCATTGCCACAAAGCACCACTTAAAGACCGAGCGATACGGCGAGTGGTACCGAGATGTGGCAAAAGGCGGAAAAAAGGAAGTGGACACCTTTAGATACTATGAGTGCGCAATTTCGGTGTTCAAACGGATTTTAGAACAGGAACAGGAAGCGCAGGCGTAACAATGATGCCATACAGCGGGATTCCACCATAGCAAAAACCGTGCTACGCCATATTATTCACCTTTATAAGTCAAAAGCCTTATCCGCAGGCTCAAAACGCGGAAATAAAAATTAAATCGGTTTGTAAAGCTATTTATTAACAGTCCCGGGGAGCGTCGGGTAATCCGCTCACTTCAATTTAAGTCGTAATTTTGTTATTGTCTCATACAATCCCGGCACGGCAGCGGGTGGCCTGCCTGAATCGCTTTAATGGATTTTGAAAAGCCGGAGGGCAGGGCACTGTCACTCCGGCCAAACA
>ERZ781275.1383-NODE-1383-length-16476-cov-2.805919_pt1 | contig 16476 bp, 10 predicted proteins | sample MGYA00375853_ERZ781275 | MGnify/ENA primary metagenome ERZ781275 (study PRJEB29790, sample SAMN03653691) | human gut metagenome | host: Homo sapiens | place: USA: Dallas, Texas | collected 2012-07-23 | study: EMG produced TPA metagenomics assembly of the Gut...
ACGAGGTGTACCAGTCGAGCAACCCCAGCTTACGCACCACCGGCGCAATTTGCTGATCGACCCCGGGGGTGCGTCTCGCCGCCAGCTCCAGCAGCGCATGAACCTGGCGCCAGGGCGTATCGTACCCGATGGTGACATTGGTAGTGAGATTGAACCCGCCGTCGCTGCTCTCGGCGCTGAGATTGACAATCTTGCCGCTCACCACCACCGCGTTCGGTACCGTCACGATGTAATTCTCACGGGTGAGGATCTTGGTCGCCAGCACGCCAATCTCGCTGACCTGTCCCTCATTGTCAGCGAGGCGGATCCAGTCGCCTTTACGCAGCGCCCTGGAGTAGATTAGCACCAGGCCGCTCATCGCATGGTTCATTACCCCGGTCGAGCCGAGGGTCAGCATCAGGCCGAAGAACACGCTGATGCCCTTGAAGGCAAGGGAGTTGGCGCCGGGAAGAAACGGGTAGGCGGCGGAGAGGGCGAACAGCCAGATGACCACCGAGATAAGCCGACGGGTAGCGCTCACAGTCTCCGGATGAATGCCGGGAACCTGAATGCGGCCGGCGGCGACCTGGTCGAGAACCACTTTCACCAGGCGAATGATGAGCCAGGTGATCAGGAAAATAAGCACCACGATCATCAGCCCCGGCAGGGAAGCGACAATCGACAGCGAGATATCGCGGATCACCCCCAGCGACCAGTCACCCAGCGATTCACTCCACACGCGCGTCCAGGGAAACAGACTGAAGGCCCAGCTCAGCCAGATGTAACAGGCCAGGACACCGACGAGGATCGCCAGCGCGGCATACAATCGGACCTCGATATTGCCGAGAAAGCGCCGCCAGTGCTGGGGAATAGCGCTGCGCTTTTCGAGGATCCGCAGCTGGAAAAAGCGCCGTCCCCGCCGCCAGGCGCGGAAAGCGCCGTAGTAAAACAGCGCCAGCAGCAGCGCCCCGGCGAGGGCCTTACCGGCGGAGATCAGCAGATAGCGTTGATTGAACTGTTCCTGCAGGCCGGTGCGCTGGGCTTCCATCCGCGCCAGCACCCGCTGGGCCGCCTGGTCGAGGGTTAAATCATCACCTTCGTCGAGATCCGCCTGGCTCAACAGCAGCACCGGTTTGCCGTTCATCAGAAACAGCCGTCCTGGCTGACCATAGCGAATAACCGGCACGATCCGCAGCGGCTGGCGAATATCATCCTCGGTAAATGCGCGCAGGGCGCTGCGGGTGCGCAGCACGCGCTCTTCTGGCGTCGTCTGGCCAAAGGTCGCCTGCAACATCACTACCGGCTGGTGGAAAATATATACCGTGCGCGCCTTTTCGCGAGCGGTTGGCTGCTGCCGAGGCTCTGCGGCCAGCGCCGGCTGTAACGCGAGCAGCGCCAGTACCCAGAGGATAACCACGCTTATCCTGTTCATAGAAGCACCTGAGAAAGAGAATTATTGTTATTTTTCAGCAAGCAAGGTAGGACTTGTAGTTGAGCATAGCCTGGCAGGAAGTGAATTCAAGCTGGCGCGGCGCGGGCATAAAAAAAGCCGTCACCTGAACGGCGACGGCCTGCTGTTAGCGCCAGAAGGGGGTGTTAGCCGTGCTGTTTACAGCCAGCGCACTGCTTGTTCTGGATCTGCTGAAAGAAATCGTTGCCTTTATCGTCGACGAGAATAAACGCCGGGAAATCTTCCACTTCGATTTTCCAGATAGCCTCCATCCCCAGTTCCGGGTAGGCCACGCACTCGAGGCTCTTGATGCTCTGTTGCGCCAGCACCGCCGCCGGGCCGCCGATGCTGCCGAGGTAGAAGCCGCCGTGTTGGTGGCAGGCGTCGGTGACCTGCTGGCTGCGGTTGCCTTTCGCCAGCATCACCATGCTCGCGCCGTGGGACTGCAGCAGATCGACGTAAGAGTCCATGCGGCCAGCGGTGGTCGGGCCGAGGGAGCCGGAGGTGTAACCGGCAGGCGTTTTGGCCGGGCCGGCGTAGTAGATCGGGTGATCTTTGACGTACTGCGGCAGGGCTTCGCCATTATCAATAAGCTCTTTCAGCTTGGCGTGGGCGATATCGCGGGCCACGATAATAGTGCCGCTCAGCGACAGACGCGTGGACACCGGGTACTGCGACAGCAGCGCCAGGATCGCGCTCATCGGCTGGTTAAGATTCACTTTCACCGCTTCGCCTTCCCCAGCCTGGCGCAGATGCTCAGGGATATATTTCCCCGGATTGCTCTCCAGCTTCTCAATCCAGATGCCGTCGCGGTTGATTTTGGCTTTGATGTTGCGGTCGGCGGAACAGGAGACGCCCATCCCTACCGGGCAGGAAGCGCCGTGACGCGGCAGACGGATCACGCGGATATCGTGGGCGAAATATTTGCCGCCGAACTGCGCGCCGAGGCCGAGGTTCTGCGCTTCCAGCAGCAGTTCTTGCTCCAGTTGCACGTCGCGGAAAGCCTGCCCATGTTCGTTACCTTCGGTCGGCAGGCCATCGTAGTATTTGGTGGAGGCCAGCTTGACGGTTTTCAGCGTCGCTTCCGCCGAAGTCCCGCCGATGACAAAGGCGATATGGTACGGCGGACAAGCGGCGGTCCCCAGGGTGCGCATCTTCTCGACCAGATAGTTTTTCAGCTTCGCCGGGGTGATCAGCGCTTTGGTTTCCTGATAGAGATAGGTTTTATTGGCGGAACCGCCGCCTTTCGCCATGCACAGGAATTTATATTCGTCGCCGTCGACGCTGTAGAGATCGATCTGCGCCGGCAGGTTGGTGCCGGTGTTGACCTCTTTATACATATCCAGCGGGGCGTTCTGTGAGTAGCGCAGGTTATCTTCGGTATAGGTGTTGTACACGCCCTGCGCCAGGGCGGCTTCGTCGCCGCCGCCGGTCCAGACGCGCTGGCCTTTTTTACCCATGATGATGGCGGTGCCGGTGTCCTGACAGGTGGGCAGGACGCCTTTGGCGGCGATTTCCGAGTTGCGCAGGAACTGCAGGGCGACATACTTATCGTTATCGCTGGCCTCCGGGTCGAGCAGAATCGAGGCCACCTGCTGCTGATGGGAGACGCGCAGCATAAAGGCGGCATCGTGGAAGGCCTGTTGCGCCAGCAGGGTCAGCGCCTGCGGTTCCACTTTCAGCACTTCCTGGCCGTCAAACTCGGCGACGGAGACGTGCTCTTTGCTGAGCAGATAGTATTCGGTATCGTCGTGCGCCAGCGGGAATGGATCCTGATAAACAAACGGTTTAGTCGACATAATCACTTACTCCATAAAGATAAAAACCGCCGGGGTGCTCCCGGCGGTTATGAATCAGAACATCATGGACATCCACGGATAGCCAATCAGCAGCAGGGCGGCCAGGAAGATGGCGCCAAAGATGGTGCCGAGGCGCCAGTAGTCTTTGGTTGGCAGGTAGCCGCTACCGTAGTAAATCGGGCTTGGACCGGTACCGTAGGGGGTAATGATCCCCATCACGCCCAGCGAGGTCACCATCAGCAGAACGAACACTTCCATATTCATTCCCGGAATGGTGGCGGCGATGGTCAGCATGGCCGGCAGCAGCGCGGTCGTGTGCGCGGTGGTGCTGGCAAACAGATAGTGCAGCAGGTAGAACGCCAGCAGCAGGACGATGGTCGCCATCCCCGGGGAGATACCGCTCATCAGCGCGCCGCCCTCTTTACCCAGCCAGGCGATAAAGCCGGTGGAGGAGAGGCCGTCGGCCAGCGCCACCAGGGTGGCGAACCAGACAAAGGTGTTCCACGCCGCTTTATTGTTGGTGATATCGCTCCAGGAGAGCACGCCGGTCCACAGCATCAGCACGATAACCAGCAGGGCGGCCAGGGCCGGTTCAATCCAGTCGGCGGCGAAGATCCACATCATCAGCGCGAAGCAGACGAACACCAGCAGCAGGATCTCATTGCGCGACAGTTTGCCCAGTTTTTCCAGTTCACGAGCGGCCCACAGCGGCACTTCGTTATTGACTTTCACTTCCGGCGGGTAGAACCAGTAGGCCAGCAGCGGCATGGTCAGGATCAGCAGTACGCCAAGCGGCAGGAAGGCGATGAACCAGGTGCCCCAGGAGATGTTGATACCGACGATGCTTTTTACCAGCGCCAGCGCCAGCAGGTTCGGCGCCAGTGCCGACAGGAACATCGAACTGGTGATACAGGCGGCGGTGATCGCTACCCACATCAGATAGGAACCGATTTTACGCGCGCTCGGATCGTTCGGTTTTGAACCGTACAGCGGCGGCAGGTTGGCGATAATTGGGTAAATGGTGCCCCCGCTGCGCGCTGTATTCGACGGCGTAAACGGCGCCAGCAGCAGATCCGCGAAGGTGATGGCGTAGCCCAGCGTCAGGCTGCGACGGCCGAGATATTTCACCAGAATCAGCGCCAGGCGGCGGCCGAACTGGGTTTTATCGTAGCCGGCGGCGAACATAAAGGCGCCGAAGATAAGCCACACGGTGGAGTTGCCGAAGCCGCTCACCGCCCACTTAAAGGAGGCGCCTGCCATTTTGAAGCCGGGTGCGGCCATCTGTTCCGGGCTGAACAGCAGCCACTGACTGCACAGGGCGATGACCACCACGCCGGTGATGCCGATAACGGCGCCAGGCAGTGGTTCAAAAATCAACCCGACGATCACCCCGACGAAGATAGCGAAGTAGTGCCAGGCGTACGGCGGCAGGCCGTCCGGGACCGGGACGAAGAGTAACAGCACAGCAACGATAATCGGCAGCGCCATCATCAGGAGACGTTTTTTATTCGCAGTCGTTGGATTGACTGCACCGGCAGGCGGTATGGTTGTCTTTTTCTCTTTCATAATGAGTATCTGCAAGTTGTTGAAAATAACGTTTCCGCCAGCGATGCGCTCAGTGATTTCTTTAATTACAAAAATTACTTTAGTTTTTATTTTGCGTTTCTGAGTATCGTCTTGGCGATTATTTAACGCGGTTTGATGGGCGTTAAATTAAATTTGTTGGTTATTTATATATTGCGCTTTCAATGGTCGTTGCAATTGATCGAGATCAAGAAAAGCAGGTGATTTCACTATTTTTTTTATTTTCGATATAACCCTATCTGATGAGGTGTTATTTTGGCGAAAATATCGATAAATGTTAAAATAAAAATGTACAATTAATGCTGTTTTTACTCGACACATGCCTATGTCTATGAAATAAAAACAAATAATCTTGATGGTTGGTCGCTTTGAATGTTAACGAAAGTATCTAAAATGTTATCCTTCATTTGTATTATGTAAATGCTATTTATTATTTTAATAATACAATAGGGGTAGCGATGTTATTGCTGGGGTTAAATAGTTTTATAACTAACGTAATTGATTTAGTAACTAAAAAAGTCGCTATATTATTAGCATGACAACAGGAATTAAAAAACCACAACCATTAATGATTCCGTCACCCCATTCTGAATTTTTAATATTTCAAAATCTGGAGCGTAACTTATGACCAGTAACGAACGTATTTTGCAGCCATTTACTTTACCAAATGGTACGGAGCTGAAAAACCGTTTGCTGATGGCGCCGATGACCACCTGCACCGGTTATTTCGACGGGACTGTCACCAGCGAGCTGGTGGAGTACTACCGCGCCCGCGCCGGCAGTATCGGCACCATTATTGTTGAGTGCTGCTTTATTGATGACTACGGTCTGGCCTTCCCGGGCGCTATCGGTATCGATAACGATGAAAAAATCGCCGGTCTGGCGAAAATCGCCGAAGCAATTAAAGCGGAAGGTTCGAAAGCGATTCTGCAGATCTATCACGGCGGCCGCATGGTCGACCCGCAGCTGATTGGCGGACGTCAGCCCGTGGCGCCGAGCGCCATCGCCGCCCCGCGTGAGGGCGCCGCGATGCCGCGGGCGCTGAGCGGAGAAGAAGTGGAGGGGATGATCGCCAAGTTTGGCGAGGGCGTCCGCCGCGCTATCCTTGCCGGCTTCGATGGGGTCGAAATTCACGGCGCCAACACCTACCTTATTCAGCAGTTCTATTCGCCAAACTCCAACCAGCGCGACGACGAATGGGGCGGTAGCCGCGACAATCGCGCCCGCTTCCCGCTGGCGGTTCTCGACATCACCCATAAAATGGCCCGCCAGTACGCTGACGATGCCTTTATCATCGGCTACCGCTTCTCGCCAGAAGAGATGGAGGTCCCGGGGATCCGCTTCGATGACACCATGTATCTGCTGGAAAAACTGGCCGCTCGCGGCGTCGATTATCTGCACTTCTCGGTGGGCGCGACCCTGCGTCCCTCTATCGTCGATACCAGCGACCCGACGCCGCTGATCGAGAAATACTGCGCCATGCGCTCTGACACTCTGGCTCAGGTGCCGGTGATGGGCGTCGGCGGGGTGGTTAACGTTGCCGATGCCGAGCTGGGCCTCGATCACGGCTATGACCTGATCGCTGTGGGGCGCGCCTGCATCGCCTATCCTGACTGGGCGGCTCGTATCGCCGCGGGTGAAGAGCTGGAGCTGTTTATCGACAGCACCCAGCGCGAAGCGCTGCACATTCCGGAACCGCTGTGGCGCTTCTCGCTGGTGGAAGCGATGATCCGCGACATGAGCATGGGCGACGCTAAATTTAAGCCGGGGATGTTTGTTGAAACCGTTCAGGATGACGCCAATGAACTGGTGATCAACGTCAGCCTCGAAAATGACCATATCGCCGATATCGAACTGGCGGCGAGCCCGGTGCAGACCGTGGAGTTCACCACCAGCTTCGAAGAGATCCGCGAACGTATTCTCACCGCCAATACCCCGCACGTCGACGCCATTTCCGGGGCCACCAGCCAGAGCGAGGCGGTGAAAAAAGCGGTCGCCAAAGCGATGCTGAAATCGAGCAAAGCGCTGGCGGCGGAAGAGGGCGGCAATGACGCCGCGCCGAAAAGCTATGATGTGGTGGTCGTCGGCAGCGGCGGCGCCGGCCTGGCGGCCGCCATTCAGGCTCACGACGAAGGCGCCAGCGTGCTGATCGTCGAGAAAATGCCGACCATTGGCGGGAACACCATCAAGGCTTCCGCCGGGATGAACGCCGCGGAGACCCGCTTCCAGCGCGTGAAAGGCATTCAGGACAGCAAAGAGCTGTTCTATCAGGAAACCCTGAGGGGCGGGCACAATAAAAACAATCCGCAGCTGCTGCGCCGCTTTGTGGAGAATGCCCCGCAAGCCATTGAATGGCTGGCGGACCGCGGCATTATGCTCAACGATATCACCACCACCGGCGGGATGAGCATTGACCGCACCCACCGTCCGCGCGACGGATCAGCGGTCGGCGGCTATCTGATTAGCGGCCTGGTGCGCAACATCACCAAACGCGGCATCGACGTCCTGCTGGATACCTCGGTGGAAGAGATCCTGATGAGCGGCGATGAAGTCAGCGGTGTGCGTCTGATCAACGACGAAAACGAGATCGTAGAGGTCCAGACTAAAAGCATTGTGGTGGCCACCGGCGGCTTCAGCGCCAACAGCGCGATGGTGGTGAAGTATCGTCCTGACCTCGAAGGCTTCGTCACCACCAACCACAAAGGGGCCACCGGGAGCGGTATCGCGCTGCTGGAGCGCATTGGCGCCGGTACCGTGGATATGGGCGAAATTCAAATCCACCCGACCGTTGAACAGCAGACCTCCTATCTGATTTCCGAGTCGATTCGTGGCGGCGGGGCGATCCTCGTCAACCAGCAGGGTAACCGCTTCTTCAACGAAATGGAGACCCGCGATAAAGTCTCCGCGGCGATTATCGCCCTACCGGAACACTATGCGTACATCGTCTTTGACGAACATGTGCGGGCGAAAAACAAAGCCGCCGATGAGTACATCGCCAAAGGCTTCGTCACCAGCGCCAGCTCGCCGCGTGAACTGGCGGATAAACTGGGGATGGATTACCATGCCTTCCTCGCCACCCTCGAGTGCTACAACGGGGCGGTGGAAAAACAGCATGATGAACAGTTTGGCCGTACCACCGCGCTGCGCGCGCCGATTAACGAAGGTCCGTTCCATGCCATCCGTATCGCCCCGGGGGTGCACCACACCATGGGCGGCGTGACCATTAACACCGATGGCGAAGTGCTGGACGTTGCCCGGCAGCCGATCCGCGGTGCCTACGCCGCCGGTGAGGTGGTTGGCGGGATCCACGGCGGCAACCGTATCGGTGGTAACGCGGTGGCGGATATCATCATCTTCGGCACCCTCGCGGGTCGCCAGGCGGCGAAACGCGCCAGAGGATAAGACGTAATTGCTGATGCCGGGCTGGCGCTCTCGCCGCCCGGCTTATCCCTTCTAAGGAGAGCCCGATGTCTGATAACCGCGTCTATAGCTACTCCACCGTTCTGATGGGTTCTCCCATCCTGCTCAAACTCTGCAACCATGATGAGGCGCTGGCCTCCCGCGTATTTCAGTTAATCAAACGCTACGAAGATCTGCTTACCGTTAACCGCGCCGAGTCGCAGGTAATGGATATCAACCACGCCGCCGGACGTCACCCGGTGACGGTCAGCCGCCCGGTCTTTCAGCTCATTCAGTGCGCCAAAGCCGCCAGCATGGTGCGCGACAGCGCCTTTAACCTCGCGATTGGGCCGCTGGTGAAGCTGTGGCGAATTGGCTTTCAGGGACACAGCGTGCCTGACGCCGGCGAAATCAGGGCCCGGCTGGCGCTGACCCGCCCGCAAGAGGTGATCCTGGATGAGGCAACCGGCAGCGTGTTTCTTCAGCAGCCGGGGATGGAGCTGGATCTTGGGGCGATCGCCAAAGGCTATATCGCTGACCGGGTGCGTGATTATCTCCGTCAGCAGCAGGTGGAAAAGGCGCTGATCAACCTCGGCGGCAACGTGCATACCCTTGGCGAATGGGCCATTGGCCTGAAAAAACCGTTTGCCGATGCGCAGGCCCTGATCGGCTCTCTGACGATTAACGGACAGTCGGTAGTCACATCGGGCACCTACGAACGTTATTTCGAGCAGGATGGCAGGCGCTGGCACCATATTCTCGACCCGCGCAGCGGTTACCCGCTGGATAACGAACTCGACAGCGTCACGGTGATTTCCACTGATTCTTTAGACGGCGATATCTGGACCACGCTGCTGTTCGGCCTCGGCGTCGAGAAAGGCTGCGCAGCGCTGCGTCAACGGCAGGATATCGACGCGATTTTCGTCACCAAAAATCGCGACATTATACTTTCATCGCCGCAGCGATTGCGCTTTGCGCCGCTGGATAGCGGCTACCGCGTTATTGACTGTACTGCTTAAGCAAACTGTACTGTTCGGCCACCAGCCGGTAGCGATAGACCGGCCGCCCGGTGGCGCCGTAGTGGATAGTGGTATAGAGAATATTGATCTGCGCCAGCCAGATCAGATACTTACGGCAGGAAACGCGGGAGATATTCACCGCCGCCGCCAGCTCATCGGTAGAGAATTCAACGTCCGGGTGGGCGTCAATCCACTGGCACAGCGTGCGCAGGGTTTGCGCGGTAAGCCCCTTGGGCAGCTTGCGCGCGTCGCTGGCCTCCGGCGTGCCGCCGTGCAGCAGGCGGTCAACGTCGGCCTGCTCGTAATAGGGTTGGCCGGTTATCAGCTTGCGCTTCTCCCGCCAGGTAGTGAGCGCCTCTTCAAAACGGGGAAACTGGAAGGGTTTGATCAGGTAATCGACTACCCCGTAATGCATGGCGGTCTGCACCGTGGCGGCATCCGCCGCTGAGGTGATCATGATGACGTCGATGGCGCGCCCCGATTGACGGATAGTCGGCAGCAGATCGAGCCCACTGACCTGCTGCATATAGACATCCAGCAGCACCAGATCGATCTCCTGTTGCGGATCGTTAATCATCTCCTGGGCTTGACTGAGCGTCGAAGCGCTCCCGCTGCAACGAAAGCCGGGAACCCTTGCCACGTACAGGCGATTCAGTTCGGCCACCATGGCATCATCGTCAACAATCAACACATTTATCACGCACGTTTCCTTTTACTATCCCAGGGGAGATGAACAAAAAATTGAGTAAATACGCCGGGTTCCGACTCGACGGCGAGGGTGCCGCCCAGCTCGCGTAATTGCTGGTTGGCGAGAAACAGCCCGACGCCGCGATTCTCGCCTTTGGTGGAGAAGCCTTTGTTAAAGATAGCGTCGATGTTGTTTTCCGGGATCCCCGGCCCGTCGTCGCTCACTTCACCGCTTAGCCAGCCGTCCTGATAGTGCAGCAGCAGGCCGATCTCGCCCTCCGCCTGACCGTTCATGGCATCCAGCGCGTTCTCAATAAGGTTGCCCAGCACCGTCACCAGCACGGTGACCTGCTTCTCGTTCGGGCAATCCGGCACCAGGCTCTCTTCCGCCAGCTTAAGGGTAAAGCCGCACTCGGTGGCGCGCTGCATTTTACTTATCAGAAAGCCGGCGACCACCGGGGATTTTATGCGGTGCTGAATATCGCCGATGTCCGCCTGGTAGCGATGGGCGGTCTGCAGCACGTACTCCTCGAGTTTGCCATAGCTTTTCATATTCAGCAGGCCGAGGATCACGTGCAGTTTATTCATAAATTCATGGGAGGTGGTGCGCAGGGCATCGACATAGCTCATCATACCGTCCAGCCGCTGCAGTAGCTGGCTGACTTCGGTCTTATCGCGGAAGGTACAGATGGCGCCGACCACGGCCTCCTGGCTGCGGATAGGCACCGTGTTGCTGATTAGCAACAGGCCATTGCATCCCAGCTCGCGGTCGTACATCGGCTCGCCGCTGTGCAAAACCGTCTGCAGGTCAGCGAGCAGCGGGGTATGAGCGAGCGTCTTGTCCGGCCCGGAAAAGAGGATCTCGCGCGCCGCCGGGTTGATCAGGTTAACCTCACCATGGGCATCGACGGCCACCACCCCCTCCTTGAGGGCGTGAAGCATGGCCTGACGCTGCTGAAACTGAGTGGAGATTTCGTGCGGCTCCAGTCCCAGCAGGACACGCTTCAGGCCGCGCACCAGGCTCCAGGTGCCGAGGGCGCAGACCAGCGCGCTGAACAGGATGGTCAGCAGCACGTCCCAGCGGCTGTTGGCGATCTGCTCGTCCACTTTACTCAGCGAAATGCCGACCACCACCACGCCAATCTGCTGATGCTGATCGTTGAACACCGGGGTAAACACCCGCAGCGCCGGGGCCAGCACGCCGTGGTTAATGGCCACGTTCTCTTTTCCCTGCAGCGTCGGCTGGATATCGTGGCCGATGAAGGGTTTGCCAATAATTGAGCTGTCCGGATGCGAATAGCGAATACCCTGCATATCGGTGACGATAGCGTACAGCAGGTCGTTGCGCCGGGTGATGGTCTGCGCCAGCGGCTGAATAATTTGCTGCTGCGGCGGCGCCTCCAGTCCGCGCTTCACCTGCGGCATATCGGCCATGGTGCGCGCCACCGCCAGCGCGGTCTCTTTCAGACCATCGCGAGTGGCATTGCTGATCTGCATATACCACAGGGCATAGACCAGCAGCAGCACGGCGCCGATCACGCTGCCGATCATCAAGGAGACGGCGGTGCTCAGCTTTAACGGTAAGGCGCGTTGACGAACGCGAGGCGGGTGCTCTGATGCCTTCATGACGATCCCGGATAGAGTCAGTAAACGATTATTATCGCTGATAGCGTGGCATTCATAAAGCCGTGTAATCAAAGCAAAAGGCCGCTTTTGCTACGGTAGCCTCGTCCCGTCCACGATAAACTCTCGCTTTTCGCCACAGGCTTAAGGCAGACATGATGGAACTGGCATCTCTGGTCCGGGATATTCTCCGGCAACAGCACGTTGAACAACTGGCGCAGCATCGTGAAAAGGACCATGAAGCGGAAGCAGAGTGGCAGATCGCGCGCTGGCGACATCGCAGCGGGGTGGTGATCCAGCACCGCTACGAACTCGAACTTCCGCAACAGGATGCCGCCTCCTGCCCGGAGTGCTGGATCGAGTGGCAGATTATCGATAGCGCCGGCCTGGTGGTGCAGCCAATGCGCAAACAATTTTATAACCTCTGTCAGCAATCCTTCTGGCTGGCCATGCAGGCGGACGGCGAAGATGAGAGCTGAGACAGGATTGTTCAGATAATCGGCAATTGCCCGTGAACGGGCGATCGGGACGGTAAACTGTGACCCCGACGGCGGTAAAGCGCGGAAGATTCCCCTTATAGTGGCGACAGAGGTTAAATAGTCCTGATGAATATAAGGATATGCATCAGGCCGCTGATTTCGCCGAGATGCGCTTTTTCTGTCGTAAATGGAGGTTGTTATGAGCAGTTCGCTAACCGCGTCAATGCAGGCACGTCGTCACCCGGATACCACCCACATCGATCGCCTCGCCACCGCCGACATGCTGGCGATGCTGCATCAGGATGATAAGCAGATATCGGAGGCGGTTGGCGCCTGTTTGCCGGATATCGCCCGGTTGATTGATATCGCCACCGCGACAATGAGCCGGGGAGGGCGTCTGGTTATTATCGGCGCCGGGGAATCAGGACGCACGGCTGTCCAGGCGGTCAGCGACTACTCTCCGGAAGGCAAACACGCGCTGGTGGGGCTGATTGCCGGTGGGCAGACGGCGGCGATGGCCGAGCGGGAGACCGCGGCGAATAATTACGATCTAGGCGCCTTCGAGCTGCAGTCGCTGGACTTTTCCAGCCACGATATGCTGCTGGCGCTTACCGTTAGCGGCAAGACCCCATGGGTCTGGGGGGCGATGCGCCACGCCTGGTCGCTGGGGGCTCCGATCGCGGTGGTGACTCAGCAGGCGGCCAGCGAGGCGGCGCAGCTGGCGGATATAATTATTGCTCCGCAAACCGGGCCGGAAGCGGTGGCGGGCTTGACCAATCCGAAGGCCCGGCTGGCCCAGCGGCAGATCCTTAACATGGTGTCGACGGGCCTCGCTATCCGTGACGGCCGGGTGTACAGCAACCTGCGAGTGGATCTGCAGGCTGACAGTCCACACTGGGCGGAGCGGCAGGTGGCGATTGTCATGGCGGCCACCGACTGCACGCGCAGCGAAGCGAAAGCCGCGCTGACCAGCTGCCACCACCATTGCCGCACCGCCATCCTGATGCTGCTCAGCGGGCTGGACGCCTGGCACGCGCGGGAGCTGCTGACCAAACATCACGATCATCTGCGTCTCGCCCTGCGCGAAGCCCAGCGCAGCGCTGTCACTCCCGCCCATTAAGCCTTTAGCCAGGCGCGCACAAACGGTATGCGCGCCTGCACTTTATTAACTAAAGAAATTCCTCTCTTCTATTTATTCCGGTAATTGCGCTGAATTTTCAGTGAGATTTTACGCCGACGCTTATTTTTTAGTGCCGCTCTGATTTTTTAAGTTAAATAATTATTTGATTAAAAATGCGAGAGTGTAAATGATATTTTAAAATAAAGTAAAAGTGCGTTAATATGCTGCCTCTTATTACCGTGTGCTACGTGATAATTCTATTATGCCTGCAATGAAAAAAACGATTATTTCCTTTACCGCATTAGCGATGTTCGTCAGCGCGGCGACGCATGCTGAAGCGGATACCTCTAAAAAAACCGACTTCCTGCTGATTGGCGGCGGGATCATGAGCGCCTCGCTTGGCACCTGGCTGCAGGCGCTGCAGCCGGACTGGAACCTGACGATGGTGGAGAAACTGGACGGCGTGGCCCTGGAATCCTCCAACGGCTGGAATAATGCCGGTACCGGTCACTCGGCAAATATGGAGCTGAACTATACGCCGGAGCGGGCGGACGGATCGATTGACGTCAGCAAAGCGCTGGATATTAACGAACAGTTCATGATTTCCCGTCAGTTCTGGTCGGCACAGGTGAAGCGCGGTATTTTGCACGACCCGCACTCCTTTATTAATTCCACGCCGCATATGAGTTTCGTCTGGGGCGATAATGTCGACTATCTGCAGAAGCGTTATACCGCGCTGCAGCAGACCACCTTATTCCAGGGGATGAAATTCTCCACCGACCACGCGCAAATTAAACAGTGGGCGCCGCTGGTGATGGAAGGCCGCGATCCGCAGCAGAAAGTGGCTGCCACCTGGACGCCGGTGGGTACCGACGTTAACTATGGCGAAATCACCCGGCAGCTGATCGGCAGCCTGAAGAAAAACAGCCATTTCACCCTGCAAACCTCCTCTGAGGTCACCGATTTCAAACGCAATGCCGATAACTCCTGGCACGTGACCATTAAGAACGTGCAGAGCGGCGAGGCGCAGACCATCGATGCGAAATACGTCTTTATTGGCGCCGGCGGCGGCGCGCTGAAGCTGCTGCAAAAAACGGGTATTCCGGAAGCGGACAACTATGCTGGCTTCCCGGTGGGTGGTTCGTTCCTGATGACCGAGAACCCGGCGGTCACCGCGCAGCACCTCGAGAAAGTGTATGGCCAGGCTTCGGTCGGCGCACCACCGATGTCGGTACCGCACCTTGACGCCCGCTACCTCGATGGCAAGCGCGTGGTGCTGTTTGGGCCTTTCGCCACCTTCTCGACCAAGTTCCTGAAAAACGGTTCCTTCTTCGACCTGTTGAGCACCACTACCACTGACAACGTGCTGCCGATGACCCACGTCGGTCTCGACAACTTTGATCTGGTGAAATATCTCGTCAGCCAGGTGATGCTCAGCGATGATGACCGCTTCGCCGCGCTGAAAGAGTACTACCCTGACGCGCGTAAAGAGGACTGGAAGCTGATCCAGGCCGGCCAGCGCGTGCAGATCATTAAGAAAGACGCAGAGAAGGGCGGCGTGTTGAAACTGGGCACCGAAGTGGTGGTCGATCAGCAGAAAACCATTTCCGCGCTGCTTGGCGCGTCGCCGGGGGCTTCCACCGCTGCGCCGATCACCCTCAATGTGCTCAAGCAGATGTTCCCGACGCAGTTTAACTCGCCGGAGTGGCAGACCCGTATCCACCAGATCGTGCCGAGCTACGGCCAGAAGCTGAACGGCAACGTGGCGCTGACCCAGCAGGTTTGGGATGATACCGCCGCGACCCTGCAGCTGACGAAACCGCCGGTGATCCAGATGCCAGCGGCTGCGCCCACCGCGACCGCGAAGCCGGTTGAGCCTCAGCGCGACGCCTCGCCGCAGCATGATATGGCGCTGTAAAAGCAAACTTGAAAGTGAACAAAAGGGAAGACCACGGTCTTCCCTTTTTTGCGTCCATTCCCCGCCTGCGCCGCGCTCTGCCTGCAACTTTGCCGTCATAAACGATATACTGATTTGAATTGAAAAAGAAAAGCAAATCAGGAGTGTGGAAGGGCTATGCAAGACGATATCAACCAGGAGATCACCTTCCGCAAGTTGTCGGTCTTTATGATGTTTATGGCGAAAGGCAATATCGCCAGAACCGCCGAAGCGATGAAGCTCAGCAGCGTCAGCGTCCACCGCGCGCTGCATACGCTGGAAGAGGGGGTGGGCTGCCCGCTGTTTGTTCACAAAGGGCGCAATCTGCTGCCGCTGCAGGCGGCATGGACGCTGCTGGAATATTGTCAGGATGTGATGAGTCTGATGAGCCGGGGGCTTGAGGCGACGCGCAAAGTCGCCGGCGTCGGCCAGGGGCGGCTGCGCATCGGCACTCTTTATTCCCTGACCCTGGAAACCGTCCCGCGCATTATCATGGGCATGAAGCTGCGGCGCCCTGAGCTGGAGCTGGATCTGACCATGGGCTCTAACCAGATGCTGCTGGATATGCTGGAAGACGACGCTCTCGACGCTATCCTGATCGCCACCAATGAAGGGGAATTCAACAATACCGCTTTCGACGTGGTGCCGCTGTTTGAGGACGATATTTTTCTCGCCGCCCCGGCGACGGAGCAACTGGATGCCTCACAACTCGCCGACCTGCGCGATTACGCCGATCGCAAGTTCGTGTCGCTGGCGGAGGGGTTCGCCACCTATGCCGGATTCCGGGAAGCATTCCATATTGCTGGTTTCGAGCCAGAGATCGTCACCCGGGTGAATGACATCTTTTCGATGATTAGCCTGGTGCAGGCGGGCGTCGGGTTTGCGCTGCTGCCGGGGCGAATGAAGAAAGTCTATGAAAAAGATGTACAGCTGTTAAAGCTGGCGGAACCGTACCAGATGCGCCAGCTGATCTCGATTGTCTATTCACACCATCGCGAGCGCGATGCCGACCTGCTGGCGCTGGCGGCGGAAGGAAGGATGTACGCCCGGAGCCTTATTCGTTAAGCCGCTGCGCCAGATGGCGGGCAACGTCCACGCCGCTGCGTTCCAGCGAAAGGGTCTCCCCGCGCCAGCCCGCCTGGCGGGTCAGGCAGGTGAGCACGCCGCCGGGCGGCATCTCGATTGCCAGTCTCGCGTCGCGTTCATCGGCGGCGATCATCGCCTCCTGCCAGTGGACGGTGCGCGCCATGTTCATCGCCAGATCGTCGGCGATCCGCTGCGGATCCCACAGCACGCGCGCTGTCGAGCCGCTTAAATAGGCGCACTGCGGGCGCGTTAAGGTCAGGTTGGCAAAGGCTTTTGCCAGCGCTGCGGCGGGTTTATCCAGCAGCGCACAGTGCG
>ERZ781275.1384-NODE-1384-length-16455-cov-6.612500_pt1 | contig 16455 bp, 14 predicted proteins | sample MGYA00375853_ERZ781275 | MGnify/ENA primary metagenome ERZ781275 (study PRJEB29790, sample SAMN03653691) | human gut metagenome | host: Homo sapiens | place: USA: Dallas, Texas | collected 2012-07-23 | study: EMG produced TPA metagenomics assembly of the Gut...
GTGCGGGTAATAAGGCGCACTTGCAGCCTGTTACGCATTTCCTCGTCCACATAGGAATAGGTATTGCCCGCGTCGTCTTTCAGCGTGCGGGTACAAAGTTTCGCTATGTAACCCTCGTAGTGCTTCAAGATCGCGCACATGGCGGTTGTGTCGCCGTTTGCCGCTGCGGAAATGACAGGGAACGGCAACAGATTTTCAGACTTCCTAACGGTATTCATCATCTGCTTTTCCCTCCAAATACTGTTTGATTTTCGCAAGCGCGGATTTCCTGTGCCGGAAAACCGTCGTGCGTACAACATTCAGCAGTTCAGCAATTTCCGCGTCGCTCATGTCCAAGAAGTAGGACAAAAGGATAATGTCGCGTTTCTTTTCGGGCAAAGCGTTAAGGGCTTCGGCAAGCAGTTCATTTTTGACGAGTACATCAAAGCCGGACACTTGAAAACGGAAATAATCGCTTTCGTATTCGTCCGTTGTGAAAAGCTGCGCGAGTTCGCTTTCGCTCAAATCCGAAAAAGTAACTTCGCGTGCTGCGCGTTTCGCAAGAGTGCGGCGGTGGCTTTTCGCTTCGCCGACCAAAGTTTTCTTTGCTAATGCGTCGTACTGATGTTGTATTCTTTCCTTGTCGGAAGAAGATAGCTCCATAGAGTTCACCTCCTTCCCGCGTGGAGTAGAGGACGGGAGTTAAGGGCTTGTCCTCTCTGCCCCTTTCGCTCCGTACCCGTTCGGGAGATGGCTCTTGAGTGCGCTTTTCAGAAAAAAGTTGAAAAAAGCAAAATGCGCCCGTCCGCAAGACGCGGACGGGCGCAAAGGAAATGTAAGCAGTAGCTAAATGTATTGACAGTTCACATTCATAGCCGGAATATCCCGCTTGCGGAGCATAGCTTTTTTTGACCGCAAAGCATTAGGCGGGTTACAGTAAATAAAAATGGACACGGCGATACCTCCCCGATACCGCCGTATCCTTAAAAAAGGGCGACTTTAATACACTACCCGCAATCCATTCTATAATAGGGAACAGCGGCTTTTGCGCAATATTAAATAAAAAAGCCGATAACACATAGGTTTTTTGACCTAATGCGTTATCGGCTCTGCGTCTATGCGTCTGGCACTTTTAATCATTTTTTTTTGAATTTATTATATGTGTTAGCTAACTGTCCACAAGCCGCGTTAATCTCTCTGCCATGAGAAACTCTCATAGTAACTTCAAGTCCTGCTTGCTCTAATTGATGTTTGAATGCAACTATTTCCCGTTTCTGTGGTGCTTTAATTCTTGAATTGCTTGTTGGGTTGTATTGTAACACGTTAATCATAACTTTTTTGCCCCGAAACCATTTTGCAAGTTGTCTTACATCTGAGGGCCGGTCATTTATACCCGGTAAAAGCAAATACGCAAAGACAATTTTGCGATTATGCCTTTCAGAATAGGATAAGGCTTGCTTAACAACATCTTCAATAGCATATATGCGCATGTGAGGAATAATACGATTTCTTGCAGATTGTGTTGCTGCGTGTAAAGATATTGTCAACTGAATTTTAAGATGTTCCTCGCGCAATTTTTTTAATTGATCGACCGGACCAACTGTTGATATGGTAATGCCGTCGGTTGGAAAGTTGAGCCCATATCTATCTCGGAGAATATGGATTGCTTTTATCAAGTTGTCATAATTGAATAAAGGCTCTCCCATACCCATAAAAACGATACGGTTTACTTTTCGACGCAACAATATAATCTGTTGTACGATTTCTGACGATGTTAGATTACGAACAAAGCCATTTCGCCCGGACTCACAAAAAATACAACCAACAGGACAACCGACTTGTGTGCTCACGCAAACAGTTCCACCATCTCGCCGCTTGATAAAAACCGTTTCAATGTATTTGTTGTCTTTCAGTTCGTAAACATACTTTTCAGTATCACTGCTTTTGCAAATATTTTTTACCAACATTGATAGATTTTTTTTGCGTGGTAATTGCTTATATAATTCTTCATATAAGGCTTTTGCTTCATTCTCGCCAATAACTTCCGACATTTCTTTGTAAGTAAATCCGTATGGATCATTCCGTACTTCCGCAGGCGTATATTTAGGTAAACGTTTCATTTTTATATCCTTTCTTCTAAATAATAAAAGTTTGTTTTTCTGTATTTTTGATTACAATCTCTAATTTTTCTACATCAATGATATGCGTCAATTTGCATTTAGGGCAGAAAAGAGGAAAATCTTTTAATACAGTATTATGAAATACTTGAACTCTCGTCTTTCCGTTACAAATCGGACATTTTATCCAATATTTTTTAAGCATTATATTTCACTCGTCCTTTTTACACAAAAAAATGCAGGTCAATCCTCAACATGAGCATTGACCTGCATTTATAATGCACAGAGCAGTACAACAAAACTAAGGCATAGCTTGCACTATGTCTATACTATATCTATACGTCGTTAGTTTTTTGTATAGCATCCGCAAAATAAGCATGACAAAAAAGCCCATGTTGAAAATGGGAAAATCCTTTTTTTCAATGCTTATCTAATACGCATGCTATGCAACATAAACGCCGCCTCCTTTTACATAAATTTTATTTTATCAGAAAATCAGTCTACTGTCAATACACAACAGGAAGTATTTAACCTAATGATATGAATTGTGTGGACATATCCAAAAAGAAAGGTGAACTGTAAAATGTAACAGGGTGAATGAAAATGGCAAAAAGACCCGTACCATTGTACGACTTTAAGGCTTTCGGGGCAGCTATAAAAGCCGCGAGAAATGAATACGGCGAGAGCCGCAAAAAGGTAAGCGACGAGTTATATATTTCCCCGCGCTACCTTGCGAATATCGAGAACAAGGGACAACAGCCGAGTTTACAGGTATTCTATGACCTTGTAACCCGGTATCATATTTCGGTAGATCAATTTTTCTTCCCGAACAGCAATGCGGAGAAATCCACCGGGCGGCGGCAGCTTGACGCGCTGCTGGACGGTATGAGCGATAAGGGCATACGGATTGTAACCGCAACGGCAAAGGAAATCGCGGAAGTCGAAAAAGCAGTGGATTAACCTCTTTTATACGGAAAATACAGGATTGCAGCGCATGGCGGCTGCAATCTTTTTTTGCGTCCTAAATCAAGGGAATGCGCAACAAATACCGCCTTTCGGTGGGGGTATGGAGTAGATAGCAAGCACAGCAAACGAGTACCCGTTTGCGAAAAATGCTTGTTGGGATAATCCCAAACCCTTATACCGAAAGGCGGCGCGGAAATGGAAAACCGAAAGAGAAATATACAGATGAAGTTTTACGTTACGGAAGAAGAAAAGCGGCTGATCGACGAGAAGATGAAGCAGCTTCCTATCCGGCAGTACGGCGCATACTTCCGTAAAATGGCGATAGACGGGTATATTCTTGTCGTTGACCGAAGCGACACAAAAGCATATATCCGGGAACTGCAAGCGGTGAGCCGGAACATTAACCAAATTGCAAAACGCGCCAATGCGACGGGGACAGTTTACAGGCAGGATATAGAGGACATTAAAAAGGTGGTGGACGAGATATGGCGGTTACAAAGACGCACCCTATTAAATCAACCTTAAAGGCCGCGATAGACTATATCTTAAATCCCGAAAAGACGGACGGGAAACTGCTTGCGTCCTCTTTCGGCTGCGGGCTGGAAACCGCCGATATAGAGTTTGCATGGACGCGGGAAGCTGCCGGAGATCGCGGCACACATTTAGGGCGGCACTTGATACAATCCTTTGCGGTGGGCGAAACCACACCGGAAGAAGCGCACAAAATCGGCATGGAACTTGCGCAAGCGGTGTTAGGCGGCAAGTATGAGTTTGTTTTGACAACCCACGTCGATAAAGATCATCTGCATAATCACTTGATTTTCAACGCGGTTAGCTTCGTTGACTACAAAAAGTACCATTCCAACAAACAAAGCTATCACGCTATCCGGCGCACCAGCGACAGGATATGTAAAGAGCATGGGCTATCCGTCGTCGTGCCGGGACAGGAGAAAGGGAAAAGCTATGCGGAATACACCGCCGAAAAGCAAGGAACAAGCTACAAAGCCAAGCTGAAAACGGCGATAGATAACCTCATTCCCCAAGTGAAAGATTTTGACGAACTGCTGCGCCGCTTGCAGGAAATGGGATATGAAATCAAACAGGGCAAATACATTTCTTTCCGCGCCGCCGGACAGGAACGGTTTACCCGCGCAAAGACGCTCGGCGCAGCATATACGGAAGAAGCGATAAAGGAACGTATCAAGGGCGTGTATGCTGCCAAAACAAAAACGCTGCGGGAAGATAAAAAAATCCGGCTTGTCGTTGATCTTGAAAACAGTATCAAAGCCCAACAGTTGGCGGGCTATGAACGGTGGGCGAAAATCCATAATCTGAAACAGGCTGCTAAAAGCATGAACTTCCTAACCGAAAATAAGATTGAGTATTACAGCGAACTTGAAAGCAAAATCGCGGATATTATGACCGCCCATGACGCGGCGGCAAAGGCGGTTAAGGAAGTGGAACAGCGTATGTCTGATTTGTCGCTGCTTATCAAGCACACCACCACATACCGGCAGTTAAAACCGATTTACGATGAATACCGAAAATCGCCGGACAAGGAAAAGTATCTGCGGGGACATGAAAGCGAAATTATCCTGTTTGAAGCTGCGGCAAGGGCATTAAAGGAAATGCAGATAAAGAAGCTGCCCGATCTCGCCGCGCTGCGTAAGGAGTATAGCAGCTTAAACGACAGGAAAAGCAAATTGTATGAGGATTATCGGCAAGCCAAGAAGCAAATGCAGGAATACGGCGTTGTCAAAAAGAACGTTGACAGTATTCTATATCCGTCCCAAAGCAGGGCGAAAGAACAGGAACGGGGCTAATAGATTTTTTCACAAAAACCTGTTACAATCAAACTGTATTCAAAGAACAAAGGAAGTGTATATATGGGCTATTTAGCGGCGGCGGGAGCCTATTTAATAATCGGTCTTGTAGTTAGCTTTATCCTTATGGTAGTGGGGCTTTTTATCGGGCATATCATTGTTTTTGACAGTATCGCCCTCGGTATTATATCCGGCGTGTGCTGCAATCACTTTTTCACGCTGCACCCTGCATTATGCGTGCTGATCGGCGCTGCTGTATTCGCGCTGCTGCTGTTTCTCCAAAAAACACGCTTTGGATTTTGGGTAATCGGGGTGCTGCTGTCCGCTGCCTGGGCGGTTATTTTCGGGCTGCTGGCGTTTATTATCTCCAATGCAGATCAACTTTGGTTTTATGTGGTCTGCGGGCTTGCTTTTATCATCATGCTGCTTCTCCATATCAAGGCAAGAGATAAAGCATAAAACAAGGGTAGCAAGTGGAACGTTAAGGGCTGAAAATGGCTGTATTTCTGCGGCTTCCAGAGCGCGAAAACGGCATAGACGATACTTTATACTCAAACCTCAAAAAGTGCCTTTCTAATGTTCCACGAAAACGCAAAAAAGAATGGGGCGCGGTGCCGGCAATCGGCAACCGCGCCCCTGTTTCGTTAAGGCTCATTCATCGTCGGTGAGAGTAAAGACAGTTTCGGGAAATGCGCTGTCCGTCATGGCTTGCAGCTTGTTTACCGCTGCGGCGGCAAGCTGGCGCATATCCTCGTCCATGTAGGGCATGGCAGAGTTGATATTATCAATCGTCCTTTCCCGGCTGTCCTCGGCGTAAATCGCAATTATGTTTTCTTCCTCAATGGTAAAGCGAATATTCATGTTATCAAACCTCCAAATCCTTTTTCTGCTCTTTCTGCTTATCTTTCGGCTGCTGCGCCGCCTGTTTCTTGTACTCGTCCAGCTTCTTCAAAATGGACGGTTTCTTTTGTGGCTGCTCCCGTTTCTCGGCTTTTACCGCTTTCGCAAGGTCAGTAACAGAGATTGTTTCGCCCGCCTTTGCCCGCTGTTCCAAGTCTGCGACGGTGGGCGTTTGCGGCGTGTTATTGATAATCCCGTCAAAGTTGTTGTCGTTCTGCTCTACAATATCCTCAACGTGCTTTAAGGGATTATCCCGCTGCGGCTGCTCGGCGGCTATGGCAAATGCCTGTGTGCCGTTTCCCATAATGAGATACTTCCCGTCCTCCGACGCATGATGAAAACCAAAGCCCGCCGCTTCGATCTGTTCGCGGCTCATATCGGTAATATAAAAATTGCCCCTCGGCGTTCTGACGGTTTCGCCCGTCATAAGGCTTTCGGGGGTCGCTTCCGGCTGCTGCTTTTCAAGCTGCCCGTCCTTGTAGGAATACCCTTGCGCCGCGATTGCTTCAAGGGTCTTGCCCGTAACGTCGCCATAAATCCGCTTGTCCGCGTCTACAAGCAGTTGCAGCGTATCTTTTACGGTATCGGATAGGGCTTGCTGCTGTTCGGGAGATAGCTTATCAAATACGGGGGTCTGCTGCGCTTGCTCCTGTAAAAACTCCGGCACTTGCTGAAAACCTATGCTGTCTACATAATGGGCGGTGTTCTCGCCGTTCTGATGAAGCACAACAATGTCGGAAACGGAAAGGCTATGCCCCTTGAAGTCGGCGGGGTGGTCGATATTAAACTTTTCCCAAATGCCGCCAAGCGTCATATCCTTTGTAAGCGGCGCGGTATAGACGAGTTCATAATTTGCCCGGTCAACGGTATGCCCCGTTGCTTGCAGACGGTCGAACGGCTCAAAGCGCAAATCCATAGTTTCATCTCTGCGGGCTAACTGATAAATCCCGTAGCTGTCCTCCTTGCCGTTGAGAAGCAAGGTTTCTTTTGCTTTCGCTTCCTGCTCCTGCTCGGCTTGCCGCTGCTGCTGCAATTCGGTAAAATGCCCCTCAATCTCGGTAATGAGTTCCTTTGCGGTCGCCTGTATCGTTTCAAGGGACGCTTTTAATTCGGTCATTTCCTTGCCGCTGCTCCAACCCGCCACATAGCCGAAAGAGTAATCCGACGTATCAAGCCCGAAATGCTGACACACCGTATAGGCGACGCTTTCAGCCTGTACCTCGCGGCTGCGGCGGTCAACGCGGTTTTGTTCCTCCAGCGGGGCGTTTAAGTCTACGTCATGCAGCTTCGCATGGGCGATTTCGTGAATAGCGGTCTTAACCGCTTGCAGCTCACTCACACCCTCTTTGATAGCAATCCGCTTATCGGTCAAGCTGAAATATCCGTTTGCGCCGTTTGTGATCTGCTCAAAAGCAATCGGAACGGGAGACGCTTTTTCAAGGGCAGCGAAAAAGTCCTCGTACTGTTCCACATCGGCAAGCAGCGGTTTAACGGAGAGGTCGGGGAACTCCTTGCCCTCGGTCTGCGAAATGTCAAAGACGGTTACAACCTTAAAGGCGGGAACGGTAACTTCCTTTTCTTCCTTAACCGTCTTTCCCTCGCTGTCAAGTATGGGCTTTCTTGTGTCGGGGTCGATTTTATCCACCAGCTTTTTTACCTTGTAGGGCGTGGGGGCAAAGATTTTAATACCTTTCTCGCCGCTTTTTACATGGCGGTCAAACTCTTTCTGCCATTGTGAATAGCCCTTTACCAAATTGCCGCCCTGCATGGCAATTAGGATAGTGTTATTCAAGCTGTAATCGTGAAACTTTGACATAGCCGTTAAAAACTCTTTGTAGCGGTCGCTGTCAAAAATTGCTTGTATGCCCTGTTCCAGACGGGCGGTGATCTCCTTTACCTTGTCGCCGGGTTTTTCAGAAGAAAGGATAATCGGCACGACGGGGCGGGGCTGCTGTGGCTCGGCGGGCGGCGTTTCTGCCTGCTGCGCTTCGGCTGCGTCCATAAAGACTTTATCCTGTTCGCCGCGCTCCGACTGCGGGTAACTCATAATGCGGTATTCCTCCGGCACTTCGCGCCCCTCAAACTGACGCTCCCACTCGTCGCCGCTTTCGACGATATAGCCGTATTCGGTAAACGCGCCCTTTTCCTGCTCGGCGGCGTTCCTGCCAAACGCGGTAAGGTCAATCCCGCCTTTCCATTCTTCGGGCATTTGTACCATGCCGGATTGATTTAAGTAGTAGTCGCCCAAATCGCGGTAGGTATGTACTTCGGGAATATGGACGTAGAAATCCACGTTGTAGGTGAAGTCGATTACCTGTCCGATGTTCTCAAAGCCGTTTTTCTGCTGCAAGGCTGCGTTCAGCTTGCCAATCTCGGCGGGGTCCAGCTGCTCAATCCGCGCCGCAAGAAAATTGAGTTCGTCCACGCTGGCGGCGCATACCATGTCATAAGGCAAGGCAATATGTTTTTCCGGGTCGTCGGAAAAGCCGCGAATGGAAAAATCCTGCGGGTTGTCGGCGGTAATGCCGACGCTCTGCATGGCTTCGTGAAGCTGCTCCTTTGTGGCGGGCATATCCAACCAATAACCGTCGGGGTCGCCCGCTTCAAAACGGCTGCGGTTGCCAATCATAATAGAAAACTGTTCGCTCATGTGTTCACGCTCCTTTTGCTGCCCGGTAGTTTCGGGGATAGCTGCCGCCTGTGGCTGCTGCTGCGGGGGTTCCTCGCCCTCAATGGTATAGCCCGGTAAAAGCATACCGTTTACTTTGAAATGCTCGGCGTACTCCTGCGGGATAGGTGGGGAGATTTCCGTAAACAGACGGTCGTATGCTTTGATACGTCCATTCAGATACTTTTCCATAGCCGCCTTATCGGAAAAAACCTTTCTGTCCTGTCCGGCAATCTTCGCTTGCCCGTTCCTGTTCGGGCTGTTGGTATAAACGCCCCATGTGAGAGAATAGGAGTAAGGGACGCTTTGCTGCTTCTCCCTGTCGTAACGGGTGTTCTCGTAAATGTGGTAGTTCATCTGATATACCCGGTTGCTGCGGGTATATCGGTCATATTCACCTTTCTGCCACTCGTTAGAAGTGTGCTGCACAACGGTTGTCCTTGTGTATTCAATCGCTTTGTCAAGCAAAAGTGTTTTGCCCGCCTGTTCCTCCCATGCGGCGGCTCGGCTTGAGAGATCGTTAAAAATCGCCTGTTCCGCTGCCGCGCTTTCCTCGCGCATGGCGTGTAGCTGTTCCAGCGGCAAAGAAACATAGGGGGCAATCTCCCCGTCCTTTGCTTCAAAATATATCCGGCGTTCTATCCGCATGGTTTCGGCGGTTTCCAATTTGTCATGGTCGTATGAAGAATACGGCATATTGTTTCATCACGTCCTTTCTCGATTTTTAAGGGTTTGGGACTATCCCAACAAGCAAAATGCCCGCGCTCTCTATGGGAAGCGCGGGCATTTCTCGCAAACGGGTACTCGTTTGCTGTGCTTGCTATGTAGTTGTTTTTATCCGTAAACGCCTGTTTCTCTCGCTTTCCGCTTTCTGTCTGCGGCGTATCTTTGCCGCACAATCGGGACAGTATTTCGCCCGGTTGCTGCCCGCCGCAAACGTGCTGCCGCATACCGCGCAACGCTTCAAATCGGTTTCCCCGCTGCGGGTGATCTGTTCGCATAGCTGCCTGTCTGCGGGTAAAACCGCTTCGCGGAAATAACGGCATAACAGCGAATAGCTGATACTCTGCACACAAACGCAAGTTTCCCCGTCGTCCAATAGCAGACAGTTCCCGCAATCGTTGTTGGCGCACGCGGCGCGGGTCATTTTCTTAACGGCTCGATACTGCTTTTCATCAAGCCTAATCATTTTCGGTTCTGCTCGACGCGGAAGTTTACATACTTGCCGCCTGTGTCGGCAAGCAGCACAACCCCGTCAAAGGTTTTTCCCGTTTTGGTGGAGTACATACCCTTGATTTTTACCTTTCCGTCTTTCAAAAGGGCGGCGGCAATCGCCTTTGTGAAAGTCTTTTTGCGCTGCTGAAAGAACAAGTCATTTTTCCACATGACAAAGCTGCAAGCCCTGTTGGAACAGTAGTAGTTTTTCTTGCCCTCGTAAACCGCCGCACCGCAACGGGGACAAGTGCCGATTGCTTCCCGCTGCGGGGTAAACAGTTTCGCTTTATCTTCGGAAATCGCGGAATAGGTTTTGACAAGCCCCGCTGTCATTTCCTCAATGCTGCGCATGAAGTCGTCCGGGCTGTCGCTGCCTTTGGCAATCCCAGTAAGGCGGGTTTCCCATTCTGCCGTAAGCTGCGGGGACGTAAGGACTTCGGGCAGAATAGCGGCAAGGTTATACCCGTCCTTTGTGGGGATTAGCTTTTTGCCCTTGCGCTCGGCAAAGCCCGCACTAATGAGTTTTTCAATGATACCCGCCCGCGTTGCGGTAGTGCCTAACCCTTTGCGCTCTGCGTCCTCCGGCGTTTCTTCCTTGCCCGCGTTCTCCATAGCGGACAGAAGCGTATCTTCGGTATATGCTTTCGGGGGCTGCGTGTAACGCTCGGAGATCTCCGCTGCCGGATTGTCAAAGGTCTGCCCCTCGGCAAGCGGCGGCAAAACGGTTTCCGGCTCTGCGTCCTCGTCCTGTTCCTCGGACGCGGCGCGGGACAGCTTTTCAATCTCACGCCACCCCTCGCAAAGCGTCGTCTTTCCCTTTGCGGTAAAGGTATAGCCGCCGCAAAAGATAACCGCCGTAACCGCTTCATATTCATAGGGCGCGGCTGCGGCGCAAAGCAGCTTCGCGCACACAAGGGTCATAAGTTTTGTTTCGCTGTCGGCAAGGGAAGAAAAGCCCGCTTTCAAAAACTCGGCTGTCGGCAAAATAGCGTGGTGGTCGGTTACTTTGCTGTTGTCGCAAACCCTTATAAGGTCTGCTTGCAGCTTCACGTCCCGCATAAAGGGAAGCAGCGAACAAAGCCCGGTAATGAGTTCCTTTGTGCTGTCCTGCATATCGGAAGTGATATATTTACTGTCGGTGCGGGGATAGGTCAAAAGCCGCTTTTCATAGAGGGCTTGCGCATAATCAAGGGTCTGTTTCGCCGTAAATCCATACAGGCGGTTAGCTTCGCGCTGCAACGCGGTAAGGTCAAACAGCTTCGGCGGGGCAACGGTCTTTTTCTCTTTTTTGAGGGAAGTACAAACGGCTTGCGATTTCTCGCAAGCCGCTTTCATCTGCTGCGCTGCCGCTTCGTCGTTCAGCCTTTCGGACAAAGCCGAAACACCGCCCGCGTCCAGACGGACAACATGATATTTTTCTTTCTTAAAGCTGCTGATCGCATAGTCGCGGTTTACCAGCATGGTAAGGGTGGGCGTTTGCACTCTGCCGACATTCAGCGTTTTGTGATAGAGGATAGAGAAAAGGCGGGTCGCGTTAATCCCGACAAGCCAATCTGCCTTTGCTCTGCAAAGCGCGGATTGATAGAGGTCGTCATAGCTGCGCCCGTCTTTGAGGTTTGAAAAGCCCTCGCGGATTGCGCTTTCTTCCATGCTGCTAATCCAAAGGCGGGAAAAGGGCTTTTGGCAATTTGCCTGTTCGTAGACAAATCGAAAAATGAGTTCTCCCTCGCGCCCGCTGTCGCACGCATTGACAATCTCGGAAACGTCGCTGCGGCGCATAAGGTCTTTGAGTACGGAAAACTGCTGCTCCTTGCCGCTGGCAACGGTAAACTGCCAATCCTGCGGGACAATGGGGAGATCATCATACTTCCATTTTCGGTACTGCTCGTTGTAGGTCGCCGCGTCTGCAAGGCTAATCAAATGCCCGATACACCAGGACACAAGGTAGCCGCTGCCCTCAAAATATCCGCTGCGCTTTTCATTCGCGCCAAGTACGGCGGCAATCGCCGCCCCGACGCTCGGTTTCTCTGCAATTACAAGTTTCATACTTCCTCGTCCTCCTGCTCGGTTTCTAATTCTTCCTCGTCCTCGTCAAAGTCGAGATCGTCAAGGTTGCTGCTGCCTTTTGCCGCGTCCTTTTTAGGCTTCATAATCTTAAAGTAATAGAACGCGCCGCCGCCCGCTGCGGCAAGAAGCAGCACGACAAGCAGAATAGCACCGCCCATGCCGCCGCCTTTATCTTCCTTCGGCTCCGGCTGCTCGGTTTCTTCCGGCTCTGGCTCGGCTTCCTTGCCCGCGCACTCGCTCATATTGACGCTGCAAACGGGGCAATCGGTGTTGACGCTTCCGGCAACGCATTTTTCAGTACAGCTACAAGCGGGGGTTTCGGTCTGTTCGTCCTCCATAAGCTGCAAAAGGTCTTTTTCATCAACTTGATTGAGGAAATGGACGGTGTTTTCTCCGTCCTCGGCGCGGTCAATGATAATGTAAAAATAGTTGCCGTTTTTCGTAACGACGGTAATAAACTGTTTATCGCCGGACGCTTCGCCCATTATGTCGTCCACAAGGCTCATGTTGCCCTCCGGCGTTAAGGGCTGCGGCTCATAGCCACCCGTCGTTTCTTCCGGCTCGGTTTCGGTTACGGGGGTAGGCGGCTCGTCGCTTACATCACCGCCGCCTGCAAAAGCGGTAACAGAAAAGCCGCCCATAAGTACAAGGGCGGCAAGCAAAGCGGTAACGCTGCGGAACAGTTTTTTATGCTTCATCTTCGGTTTCCTCCTGTTCGTCGGTATAGTCTGCGTCCGGCTGCGGCAAGGCAATTTCGCCGCTGGCGTAAGCGGAGAGGAACGCGGCAAGCTGCGCCCCGTCAAGGTGTACCGCTTTTACCATTTGAACGATCTGCGCGTTTTCTTCCTCGATTTTCTGCGCTTCAAGGTCTTTCAGCCTTTTTTGGTATTCAAGGACTTTCGCCCTCGTTTTCTCAATATCCCTTTCGATACGGTCAAGTTTCGTGTTTGCCATAGAAATAAACTCCTTTCAAAGTCAGTTGTAATGTAGCCGCCCATAGGCGTAAAAATGGGATTGCCAATAGCTTGTATCAAGTTTTGCGTATTGTATCGGGTCGCCACAATGCAGCATGACGGGGCTTCCGTCCCCGTCCTCGCCAACGTAGATACCCACATGAGATACCCCCGGTGTGTCATATGTACCCGTAAAGAAAACCAAATCCCCCGGCTGCGGGTTGGAAACGCGGGTTGAAATGTTGTAAAGCCCCTGCGCCCCAAGTCTGCCCGTATTGTATAAGCCGCTGTTCGTCAGCACATAGCTAACAAAACCGCTGCAATCAAAAGAGGTTTCCGGGCTGCTGCCGCCCCACACATAAGGAAAACCGACATACTTTTCCGCTTCCTCAATGAGCCGCGCAAACTGTTCATCTTCCAGATAGGCGGGCGGGATTTCATAATCCGCTGGCGGGTTTTCATAGTATTTTGAAATATAGCCGGATTGCGGGAAAAGGTCGGGTCTGTTCCCAAGCGACGACATATACATAGCGTACATGGATAGCTGTTCCTCGCCCATAATGTAAACGGGAACATGGGAGAGGTTGAAGTTTTCCAAATCCACATTGAGAATGTAATAGTTATAGGCTACTTCAACGTCGTATTCGTTGCCCTCGCTGTCCGTCCGCGTTTCGGTGCGGTAGCGTACCTCGACTTCCTCCGTAACCGTCAAGATATACTGTTTATCAAAGAGCATTTCAAGGGTGCTTTGCGCTTCATCGAGAGTAAACACGCCCTCATGCCAAGCGGAGAGGATAGAGATTAGCACATACGGGTCATGCTCGATCTCGTCAGCCGTTACCCGGTATTCGTCATAGCCGGGGTATTCGCTTTCGATGTTATCCAGCATATCCTGTAACTCGGCTTCCATAGCGACATACGCGCTTTCTGCGCCTGTAATATCCGCGTCCTCGGAGAGATAGGACGACGCAATCAAGCCGCTGCCGCTGTTGCCGCCGAACAGGGAACAAGAGGACAAGCCGCCGAAAAACAGAAGCACGATAAAGGCAATCCCGCCCACAATCAAACAGCCTTTCCAATGCCGGACGACAAAGAACGTCGCCCGTTTGGTTTCCTGCGCCGTTTTCTTCGCCGCCTTTGCGGTGGCTTCGGCGGTCTTTTTCACCTTGCCGCCCGTTTTCAACGCCTTTGCATACTGCTTTTTAATGCGCTGTTTTTGCCAAAAACGGGAAATCGGGTTGGAGTGCGCAAGGGCGGGGTTATCATGCAGCGCCTTTTGGTAGAGGAAATCGGCGTTTGCCTTTGCTGCCTTTTTCTCGGCTGCTGCCGCCGCCCGGTAAGGTTTCAGCTTATGGCTGCGTATGCCGCGTTTTACTGCCCGCGTCGTCATGCCGCCCGCTTTCTCGCCCACAAGTTCTATCCTGTGTCCGCTTTCCACACCGACGTTTTCTTTCTCCACCTCATAGATTTTTCCATGTACGGCGGCGTCCAATTCCTGCGCCGGACGGGATAACGGGTTATGACGCAACTTGCCGTTTGGGGGCTTATCCGTTTTTTCAAAAGCAAGGCGCGTCTTTGCTTTGCCTTTGGCTTCGTCAAAAACGCGCTCTTTCTTGATTTTGGTCTGTTTGGGGATAGCTGCCCGCGCTTTGTCTAAACGGTCAGCCGCCGTATCGGATTTTTTGATTGCCTTTTGCAGGTCCGGCGTTGCCCGTTCCGCTTCGGAAAACTGCAAGCGGGACGTATGGGTTTTAAGCTGTGCTGCGTCAAGGGTCTTTTTCTCCGCGCCCTTTTCAAAGTGGCGGCTAACCTCTGTGCCAATACGTTGGGTGGCTTTTTCCGCTGCTCCCGCTACGGGGGCTGAATAGTTTTCCTCCGGCGGTCTTTCGCTGATACTCGTTGTTTCGCCCGTCGTGAGGTTTTCCGCAACCGCACCGTCGCGGGTCATTTTCTGCGTTACCTTGTCGGGGGCTTTCAGTTCCTTGCTCAATTTTCATCACCTCCAATCCGCTGTTTTGCAAGTTCGCAATAGTCGGGGTTTAACTCAATGCCGATATAGCGGCGGTTAAGCCGTTTTGCTACCATACCCGTCGTGCCGCTGCCGAAAAAGGGGTCAAGGACAATCCCGCCCACGGGACAGCCCGCCAAAATGCACGTTTCCGCAAGTTTGGGCGGGTATGCTGCGAAATGCCCGCCATGATACGCGACATTGTTGATCTGCCAAACGTTGCGGCGGCTGCGGACGGGAGAAATCAACTCGTCGGCGTATGCGCCCTTTTCGCGGGGGCGGTTGATTTTCTGCGGCTGGTTTTGCCCCGGAACAGTAACGTTATACTTGTTTCCTTTGCTAACTCCGCTTTTCAGCCGCCCCGCCGTTGCGGGGGCTATCGGCTCGGCCACTGCTTGCCAATCGTAGTAATACTTCTTTGACTTGGTAAGCAGAAAGACATATTCATAGCAGCGGGTCGGTCTGTCCCGCGTGCTTTCCGGCATGGCGTTTCCCTTGTGCCAAATGATAGAACTTCGCAAATACCAACCGTCGCCCCGCAAGGCAAGGGCTACAAGCCACGGAATACCGATTAGGTCTTTCGGCTTGCAGCCGGGGGCGCGGTGGTTTACCGCCACTTGCTGTCCGTTCCTGCCTTTGGGATATTTCGGGTCTTGGTGGTCGGCTTTGCTGCCTGTGCCGCAATAAGTGTCCGCGATATTCAGCCAACAAGTACCCTCCGGCGTAAGCACCCGCTTTACCTCATGGAAAACCGCCGTAATGCGGGAAACATATTCCTCCGGCGTTGCTTCACGCCCGATCTGCCCGTCTGTGCCGTAATCGCGCAAAGCATAGTAGGGCGGGGACGTTACGCAACAATCCAAACAGTTATCCGGCAAGGTTTGAAGAACCTGCAAGCTGTCGCCGCAATAGATTTTATCCGTTTCTATCCTCATGCCGACACCTCGCCGGGTTTGGTCGTCATGACGCGGTAGAGTTCCGTATCTTTCGGGAAACGGTCAATAAAGGGCAAAATCACGTTGCCATAGAAGATAAGTCCCTCGCCCGCTTCGGAATGGGTTACATAGGTCATTTGCTGCTGCGAAATGTTAAGCTGCTTGGCAAGGATTTCCCGGTCGCCCTGGGCTTGGTTGAGCATATAGACAAAATCGCTGTTTTCAAAAACGTTTGAAACTTCTCTGCTCGTCAAAAGGTCTTTGACGTTCTGCGTGATACCTGTGGGAATACCGCCCCACTTACGAAAACGCTTCCAAATCTCAACGCTGTATGCTGCGGTCTGTTCCTCTTTCAAGAGCAAATGAAACTCGTCGATGTAATACCGCGTCGCCTTGCCCTCGCTCCGGTTTACCGTTACTCTGTTCCATACTTGGTCTTGGACGATTAGCATACCGACTTTTTTAAGCTGCGTACCGAGTTCCTTAATATCAAAGCAGACAAGGCGGTTATGAATGTCAACGTTTGTCCTGTGGTTAAAAATGTTCAAGCTGCCGTTTACATAGAGTTCCAATGCCGCCGCGATACGCTGCGCTTCCTTTTCCGGCTGCTTCTTGATCTCGTCGTAGAGGTCGCCCAAAATCGGCATATTCTCCGGCTTCGGGTCGGCAAGGTAGTTGCGGTACACGCTGATAACGGCGCGGTCAATCAAGGTCTTTTCGACAGCTTCCAGCCCGTTTTTACCTCCCATAATCAACTCACAAAAGGAAAGGATAAAATCGCTCTTTAAGGCTATGGGCGTGTCGCCCTCGCTGTAATTGAGGTT
>ERZ781275.1394-NODE-1394-length-16363-cov-3.221364_pt1 | contig 16363 bp, 18 predicted proteins | sample MGYA00375853_ERZ781275 | MGnify/ENA primary metagenome ERZ781275 (study PRJEB29790, sample SAMN03653691) | human gut metagenome | host: Homo sapiens | place: USA: Dallas, Texas | collected 2012-07-23 | study: EMG produced TPA metagenomics assembly of the Gut...
TGAAGTGTTCCATTAGACCTGATTTACAAAGGGATTATGACAACTCAGAGCATACTTTAAACGTCCCGCCTTTATACTCTGTTCCATTAGACCTGATTTACAAAGGGATTATGACATGCAGGAGGTACCTACCTGAATGATCTTCCCGGACTTATGTTCCATTAGACCTGATTTACAAAGGGATTATGACTCAAGGCATTAGACTGCCTTTTGTATCCTTGTGGCTTAGGGTGTTCCATTAGACCTGATTTACAAAGGGATTATGACAGGGTGAAGTTAGCAAAGGAAAGAGACTTAGATTCGTTCCATTAGACCTGATTTACAAAGGGATTATGACCGGGAATTTTTGATGGACGTGTTCAGCTCGTTAAGAAAGGGTTCCATTAGACCTGATTTACAAAGGGATTATGACAGCGCTTGCCGATGAAAGGAATCAGGATGAAATAGTTCCATTAGACCTGATTTACAAAGGGATTATGACGTGCCGTCGTCAAGCGTGATAGAGGTAGCGTCCTTTCCGTTCCATTAGACCTGATTTACAAAGGGATTATGACCTTTCCCCCTGCCAACTGGAACGGGGAGAAGTAGAACAGCCGTTCCATTAGACCTGATTTACAAAGGGATTATGACCCCCGGCACCTTCGGCGGTTCGTCCGTCCACTCCAGCGCGGTTCCATTAGACCTGAGTTACAAAGGGATTATAGCGCTGAACTGTAACAGAGGAGCTCGCAAATGATTGCCTATGTCACATCTCAAGGCGCACGCATAGAAAAGGAAGGGCGGAGACTTATTGTTCACGGGAAGGACTTCCGCCACACCCTGTTTGCATCGCACATGAAACAGCTGGTGCTTTTCGGCAATGTCAACATCACGGCTCCGGCAATGTTCACACTCCTGAAGGAGGGCATCGATACCGTATTTCTTCGCGCGGATGGGCGTTATATGGGCAGGCTGGCCTGTCAGGAACCGGCCAACGCCGTCCTTCGTAAAAAGCAATTCGCCCTTTGCGACGACGTGGCCTTCCGCGTGCGCACAGGCAAGGCCATCGTCCAAGCCAAAATACTGAATCAGGCGACCTTACTCGCCCGAATCAAACGCGCTAGAAACCGACCTGCCGCCGCCAATGCTGCTGACAGGCTCCGCATCTACGCCGCCGAAGCGGAACACGCCGTTTCCTGTGCAGCACTCAGAGGCATTGAGGGCAGAGCCGCTGCTCTTTATTTTCAGCATTTTCCGCTTGGCTTCATCAAGGACTGGGGATTTGAGCGGAGAGTTCGACGCCCCCCGACGGATCCGGTCAATTGTGTGCTCTCTTTCCTTTACACCATACTGACCAATCGCTGTTATGCGGCTGTCCGCATGGCCGGACTCGATCCTCAACCTGGCATACTTCACGAACTCTCCTACGGGCGCGACAGTCTACCGCTCGACCTCATAGAAGAATTCCGGGCCATGCTGGCCGACACGCTCACATTTTCCCTCTTCAATCTGAACATGCTGGACTGGGACGATTTCCGAACCCCTCCACAGGAAGTTCCAGAGGAAACACCTCACGAAGATCAGGCTATGAAAAAACTGCTTGCCGATCCTTTGGGGGCGATGTCGCCACAACTCCTGCCCGAAGAGGACAGCCACGGGGAAAGACTAGCTCCGGTAGAACTTTCCCGTCCACAGAGTCGGGCCGTCCTTCTCATGAACGGAGCCATGAAAATCGTCATCTCAGCTTTCTCTAAAAAAATGGAGACTTCATTCTTCCATCCTCTGGCTGGAAAAAATATGACGTATTCCGAAGCCATCATCTATCAAGCACGTCAGCTCCGCCGTGTTATCGACGGTTCAGCCGAAGCGTACAATCCCCTTATGCTGAGATAGCCCATGCATACTGTCATCGCCTACGACATCTGTTGCAATAAAAAACGCTCACACATTTTCCGTATTCTCAAAGAACTGGGCATCAACAGCCAACGCTCCGTCTTTGAATGCGAACTCTCAGCAGAAGAAATAGGTCAGCTTCTCAACAAACTAAGCAACTTCGTCTCGCCAGAAACCGATTCTTTGCTCATCTATCCCCTGTGCGGGCGCTGTACCTCCGGTGTACATATCCTCGGGCAGGGCATTCCACTTATCCACACTGACTGGGAGGTCATCTGATGTACGAACACTATCTTATCACCTATGACATACGACACCCAGTTCGATTGCACCGGCTTGCCAAAATTGCCGAAGACTATGGATTAAGGATGCAGAAATCTGTCTTCGAAGCGAATATGACGCCTCCTGAACTGCAAAGCATGAAAAAACAGATGTGGAAAGTTATCGACCCAAGCGAAGACGGCATAGAGATATTCCGTCTGTGCCAAGCCTGTGAGGCAAAACGTACCGGCGCGGGTATCGGGCTCCCGGAATTGCCCGATGCAGCATGGCATATTTTTTGAGTGTACTCAGCCCTTTCTCCCTTTCCGCTATTGCCCCCTGCTCCTACCGGATGTAACATAACAGATATCCTTTTTTCTTTACCGCTCCGGGAGGTTTTCATGAATTTTCCATGCCATGCTCATCATATCTGTCTTGTTTCCGAGCAGACGCTTCCCAATTATTTGGGAGCGATCGTACCCGGTGCTTCCCCGAAAAAACTGCATCTGGTGGTGACCGCCCGTATGAATGAACGTGCCAACATTTTGGAAAAGGCCCTTCGCCAATGGGGATGCGATGTGGAACAATACCCCCTTGCCGCGCCTCAGCCCGACGCCATGATGGAAGTACTGGATGTCATCTATGAGAAAACCGGAACAGATGTGGCCATCAACGTCACCGGAGGCACCAAGATTATGGCCCTTACTGCCGTGGAATGGGCCAACATTCAGGACGAACGACCTTTCCTTTTCTATGTGGATACCGACAGCAAAAGAATTTTGCAGATAGGTGGAAAGCAGGAGCAGTTCCAACTGAACATGGCGCTCAAGCTCAAGGAACTGCTCAAGGTGGGGACAGGAGCTGATATCTTCGCTCAGGACAATTCTGCTCTCAGTGTAAAAGAAAGGGACTCTCTGGAACAGCTGCTACAGACTTTCCTGCAAAATAAAACCGCACTGGGGCTGTTCAACAAATGCTCCAAAGACGCAGAGGACAACCTTTACACTAAAATACCCTATAAGTGCCCTCTGGAATTTAGCCGAGCTATTTCCATTGCACAAAAAGCTGGCAAGCTTCATGTGACCTCCGACGAGATCATGTATGAATCTGAAGAAGCACGCTTCTGGTGCAACGGCGGCTGGCTGGAAGAATTCGTCAAGGCGAAGCTCTACGGAATGAAAGGTTGCGGCCTGATCGATGACTGGGCCAGCAACATCGAAATATTCAAAGAGCAAAAATCTTCTGCAAAAAACATCCGGCGTTCCCCAAATCCGCAGAATGAACTTGATGCCGCCTTCACCGTCGACAACCGTTTCTTCGTCATTGAATGCAAAACGGCAAACCTAGCAAAACACGGGGGGTTTTCCACAGCAAGCTATAAACTCGACTCTCTGAGGAAAAACCTCGGAGGTGTATTTTCGCGAGGCATGATAGTATCGGTTCTTGACCCTCGCCCGGAAGATATCCAGCGCTGTAAAGATCTGCGTATTGAACTGCTCTACGGTGCCAATGTGTTGAAACTGGAAGAAAAACTCAAAAGCTGGATACAAGATGCCAACCGCTGAACCCGCCGTCCTCATCTGTACTGTGGGCGGAAGCCCTGCGCCCATCATTCACGGTATTCACGAGCATAGCCCAGCGCATGTGCTTTTCGTCTGCTCCAGTTCCTCTGTCCTTTCCGTGGAAACGCAGATACTACCCGCGCTGGACTTCCTGCCCCAATGGAACATCCTCCCCCTTGCCGATGAACAAGATCTACTTTCCTGTGTCACAGGTATTCGCGCAGGACTAGCAAGGACTTTGGAGAACTGGGGGCTGTCTGCCCATTCCGCCCTGCTGGGCGACTTCACTGGCGGCACAAAAGTTATGTCTGCCGCACTCGTCATGGCGCTCATGGAGTACAATGTCCAATTTACCTACATAGGAGGCTGGCAACGAACCAAAGGTGGACTAGGTATTGTTCAGGACGGTGAAGAGAGGCTCATGCAGCTGGCCAATCCGTGGCAGGTGCTGGCCTTCACACCTATTCAGCAACTGGCTGATGCCTTCAACGTCTACCAGTTCCACGAAGCAGAAAAAATTGCCCGGCTCATCGTGGAACAAGGCGTGCGGCCCAGATTCTTTTCTACGTTTGCAGAGCTTGCGCATGCCTATGCCCTCTGGGACGGCTTCCAGTATGTTGATGCGGAAAAACTCTTTGATCACGTCCTTCCGATATTAGAAAAAGAAGCTTCTCCTGATCTGTTGGCATTTATCGAAAAAGTCAGAAGCAATAACCTTGCACTGAAAGCTGTTGCCTCCGACCTCGTGGGTTTCATGGTAGATCGCCGCCAGTGCCCGTACTATCTCCAAGACCTTGCGGCAAATGCCCTTCGTCGGGAAGAACAAGGCCGCTACGACGATGCCGTAGCCCGATTGTACTCTCTACTGGAAAAAACCGCTAAGACGGCCTTACTTTGCAACTACGGGCTGGATACCAGCTCTCTGACAATCGAAGAACTACCGCAAGATTTTCCTACAGAAAACCGTCCTATTGTCAGCCACGATGGAACGATGCAGCTTCCCCTGTTTAAAGCCTATCAACTACTTGCCCATCTGAAGCATCCCCTCGGGCTAAGCTTCATGGAACATCAAAGCTCACTTAAAGTTTTGCTCCAGACAAGGAACTTCTCCCTGCTTGCACATGGTTTCGAACCCGTTTCTGCAGAAACATGCGTACAGCTTAGAAATATCGTTCTTGCATTCTTGAACACTTCTAAATACGAGTTGACAAAATTCCCCAATATAAATGCTGATAATTTAAAATAATGGCATCGGTTAGCTTTCCCTCACAGGGCGTAGCAAAGAATAAATAAAGAAGGCATATCACTTCATGCGATATGCCTTCTTTATTTTGATATGAGAACCTCACGTTCGCTTACTTCCCACACCAGACTCTATAAACAGAATCTCAATACCCGCCCATCTGATGCTTCCCCAAACGGAATGGCGAATATTTGTTCCAAGGTTATAGAGACACCTTCTCTCCCTCCACGCAAGAAACACTCAAACAAACCCTTGCAGCACGTACCCGCTACGGGTCTATACTCATACCCAACTATGCAGGCCTGCCCGCCTATCGTGGCGTGATGCCAAGGAATACCCCGGCGTGAAGCCCTAACCCGAACCGAGAAGGATACCATGAAACTCAAGCTCGACGAAAACGGCCATGTGGTGGTGAAGGACGGCTTCCCCGTGTGGGTTGCCGAAGACGGTGCGGAGATTGCGTATAACGTCCCCGACCTCGTGAACAAAATTTCCGCCGTCAACGCGGAATCCGCCGGGCGGCGTAAGGACATCGACGCCCTGACCAGCCAGCTCAAGGCGTTTGACGGCATTGACCCCGAAAAGGCCAAAACAGCCTTGGAAACCGTCGCCAACCTTGACGCCGGGAAGCTCATCGACGCGGGAAAGGTCGATGACCTCAAGATGGAAATCAAGAAGTCCTATGACGGAAAGATTTCCGATCTCGAAAAGGCCCTCGCCGACTCCAAGAAAGATTCCGCCGACAGGCTGGCCGCCAAGGAAGCCTCCATCCGTACGCTGCTGGTCAAGGGCATCTTCGATTCCAGCGCGTTCCTGAAGGACAAGACCGTGCTTCCCTCCGACGTGGCCTACGCCTCGTTCGGCAGGCATTTCGAGGTGAAAGAGGAAAACGGCGAGCTGCGCGTGGTCGCCACCATGAACGGCCAGCCCATTTTCAGCCGATCCGATCCCGGCACCCTCGCCACGCCCGAAGAGGCGCTTGAGGCCATCATCGACAAATACCCCATGAAGGACCGCATCCTGAAGGCCCCGGACGGCGGCTCAGGTAGCCATCCCAATTCCGCGTATGTCCCCGGCGCAAAAGTCATCCCCAAGGGCGACATGAGTGCCTTCGGGGCCAACCTTGAAGCCATCGCCAAGGGCGAAGTAACCGTCGCGGCCCAGTAGCCGCACGCACCAAGAGGATTTCCCATGAACGATCTGTCCAAAGTCGTCGACAAGCTGCTCGCACAGGGCCTGCTCGCCCTGCGCGGCACCTGCGTTATGCCCCGCCTCGTGAATTCGGACTACAGCAACCTTGCCGCACAGCAGGGGGCCAGCATCGACGTGCCCATCCCTTCCGCGATCAAGGCGCAGGCGGTCACGCCGGGGGCCACTTCGCAGGACACGGGCGACATCAGCCCCGTGTCCGCCACCATCAAGCTCGACCGCTGGATGGAAGCGCCTTTCTACCTGACCGACAAAGACCTGATGGAGGCCAATCGCGGCGTTATCCCCATGCAGGCCAGCGAAGCGGTCAAGGCCATTGCCAACGACGTGAACGCCACCCTGCTCGGCTTGGGGCGCAAGTTCTACGGCATCGTCGGCACGCCCGGCACCACGCCCTTCTCCACCGTGGTCGACGCCACCAACGCCCGCAAGGTGCTGAACCGCCAGCTTGCCCCGGTCAACGACCGCCGCATCGTGCTGGATCCCGATGCCGAAGCAGCCGCGCTCGGCCTGTCCGGGTTCGCGGACGTGAGCAAGTCCGGCGACGCGCGGCCCATCATCGACGGGACCATCGGGCGCAAGTACGGCTTCGACTGGGCGATGGATCAGCAGGTGCCCACCTTTGAGGCCAGCGTCATGACGGAAGGCGCGCTCACCGTGAACGGAGCGAACGAGGCCGGAGCGCAGGTGGTAAGCCTCGCCAAGGCCACCAACGCCGCCGGCCTCAAGGAAGGCGACATCCTGACCATTGCGGGCGACGGCCAGACTTATGTGGTTACGGAAGCCGTCTCGCTCGCCGTGGGCAACACCGCCGTGAAAATCTACCCCGGCCTCGCCAGGGCCACCACGGGCTCGGAAGCCGTCACGGTATCCGGTTCCCATGTGATGAACCTCGCCTTCCACCGCGACGCCATCGCCTTCGCCACCCGCCCGCTGATGGATTCCGCCAACGGCCTCGGCAACCTCATCCAGTCCGCCGTGGACCCGGTTTCCGGCCTGTCGCTCCGCCTGGAAGTCTCCCGCGAGCACAAGCGCACCCGGTTCAGCTATGACATCCTGTACGGCGCGGACGTGGTACGCCGGGAACTCGGCTGCCGCATCGCCGGGTAGGAGGCTCCATGCACATCAGAACAGTGAGGATCACGAGTACGGAAACGGTGAGCGGGTTCATCGTCATCAACGAGGCCGATTTTGATCCGTCGAAGCACCAGATCTGGAACTCGGAAGTCACGGTCGCCACGCCGGAGCCGGACTCAAGCAGGCCTCTTGATCAGATGACGCTGGCGGAGCTGCGTGACCATGCCAAGGCGCACGGCATAGCTATCCCCGCAACACTCACCGCCAAGGCCGACGTGCTGGCCCATGTCCTCGCTTCCGGCAACGCCTCCGCCGCAGACGGAACCGTCCAGCCGCAGGCGTAACCATCTCGCCACAGAGAGAACCGTTATGGCTTGTGGAACCAAGAAAAAGAAGCGCAGGGGCAAGTAGCCCTCATCCTGCGCTTTGACCGGGCAGGGGAATCCTCCGGCCCCTGCCCGGAACCAAGAACGGAAGAGAGGGATAAAATGGAAAATGGACAACATGCAGTCGAGCCCGGAGTGGTGGAGATATACGTAGGCCAATCCAAAAGCGGAATCCCGCAACCCGTAAAGAAGCTTCTCATCAACGGGGAAAGCATTCCCTTTCTGGGTGACTCCGATTTCATTTTGAGGGTTAGGGGCGGTGGGCCAGCCGAGATTCAATGCTCACTGTATGCCGAAAGATTTGCCTCTGCGCCGTGGAGTAAAAAGTAGCTATGCCCCTCATTGTCGAAGACGGAACCATGCCCGCAGGGGCGAACAGCTTTGCCAGCCTTGCTGATGCAGATGCCTATCATGCGGCCCGTCTTACCGAAGCGTGGGCGGATTCGTTGGCGGGCGACAAGAAGGAAGCCGCGCTGATTCGGGCTACGGACTGGCTGAACCGCAAGGTACGCTGGGAAGGCTGCAAAACGACCCGTAAACAGCGCATAGCGTGGCCCAGAACCGGCGTAGCGACGCAGGACGGGCCTGTCCCTTCGGATGAAGTCCCTGCGGAAGTGGTTGAAGCGTGTTGTGAGCTGGCGGGCTTCTTCGTCGAACAGGACTACCTCTCCCCGCTCGACCGGGGCGGGGACATCGCCAGCCTGAGCGTGGACGTAATCAGCATCGCCTACAACGGCACGGCCCCGGCGGAAACAGTATTCCCCTCGCTGTCCGGCCTGCTCGCCGGGCTCGGCACAGTCAACACAGGCAAGGGCGGGGGCATCATGGAGGTGGGAAGAGGATGAGCGCATCCCTGTACGCCAGCGTGGGCAGGACCGCACGTCAGTTGATCAACAAGTTCGGCAAACGGATGATCTACCGTCAGAAGAAGGATGGACAGGTCTACAACGATCAGACCATGCGTTATGAGCCTTCGATCAAGGATACCCCGTTCAAGGGCATACGCAAGAACGCCAAAATCGAAGAAAACCCGGAGCTGCCCGTACAGCTTGGGGACTGCATCATCCTCGCCGCAGCCTCCGGCCTTCCCGTGCCCGCCGTCCCCGACCAAATCATCATGGACGGCGAAACATGGAGCGTCGTGGACTCCGCACCCGTGGCCCCGGGAGATGCTTTACTGGTCCACAACATCCTGATCCGCAGAGGGTAGCCGTGGATATTGCCGCCATCGAAAGCCGCCGCCAAGCCATCAAACGCCGCATGGCCGAACTCGATCGTCTGAGCACGTCCGACGCCCGCGCACTCGACAAGGCCATGACGGAGATGTGCGCCCTGTATGCGGAATACGCCCGGAGTACCGTAGCGCTGGTGGCCTTTGAAGCCTACCGGACACTGGTGGAGCGCACCCCGGAAGATACGGGCCGGGCGCGGGCGTCATGGAACCTCGGCGCGGAACCGAGCGACGCCGTGCCTCCGGCGGGCGATTACCCCGAGTTCCGGGGCGACGTGTCGGCCGCCGTGGAACAAGCCATCGCCAAAGTGGGGGCCGACGCGGAATCGTTCAGCATCACAAACGATCTCGACTATATGCCTTTCCTTGAGGCCGGATGGTCCGAGCAGGCCCCCGCAGGCTTCATCGCCCTTACCTTCCGGGAAGCCGCGGAGCAGCTCGGGCAAATGGCGAGGGAAGCCTGATGTACGCGAGCCTCTTCGATCTCTACGCCGTGTTGGACGCCCTGCTCTTCCAGACAGTCGGTACCGACGCCCACATCCTTCCGATGGGGCAAAAGACCACGCCTTCACCCGATCAGGTGTTCGTTACCCGCAAACTGAACATGGGCAAGAGCTTCCGTGGGGAACTCGGCGGGCCGGAAGCCCTCTCCAAGCGCGTGGGCGTCTATGTTGTCACGCTGTCCCTGCCCCCGAACATGCCCGTCCCCACGGGCTACGCCTTACAGGGGCGCATCGAAAACGCCTTCCGCCGTACCGCCCTCCCCCTGCCTTCCGGCGGTGAACTCCGATGCGAGGAAACAACGCTACAGGAACCCGGAACGGGGCAGGATGGGCGCTATATCCTGTCCGTCACCGCCGATCTGCACACCTTTTATACTACTCAGAGGAGCAAAGCATGAGCGAAAATACCTGCCCGAACGTCGCCCTTTCCCGCAACCAGAATATGTGGGTGGTGAAGGAGAGCGCGGACAAAACGCTCGAATTCCCCGCCATGACCGACATTATCAACGTCACCGCCGATGTGTTCGCCAATCAGGAAATCCCCACCTCCGACAGCAAGGAAAAAGCGAATACGCTCAATAAACTGAACGTGTTCAACAGCAGTGCCAGCCCCGCCACAGCCAATTTCGGCATGTACCTGCGCCCCACCGCTCTGGATGCCCCCATGCAGGGAGACGCCCTCATACAGGCGCTTCAGGGCAAGTTGGCGGCACCCTTCACCGGAACCCTTGCCGATGCACTCACGGACAGCGACGCGCAGATTGCCGTCACCGTGACGTCGGGCCATGTTCCCCTGCGCGGCGTCATTGAAGTGACCAGTACCCCATCCGGCAAGGAACTGATCCGTTACCGCAAGGCCGTAAAGGACGCCGCCACCCCCGGCAAATGGCTCCTCTCCGAACTGACCAGAGGGTACAAGGGCACTACGGCGGCCTCCGGCGCATCCGGTGCCGCCGTCTCCCTGAAAAGCCGTACCTTCGTACAGGCCCTGTGCCGCCCCAACGTCTCCGTATGGATCGTCATCGACAAGACGCTGCAAGCTGTGCAGGGCTGCCACGTCACGGACGCCAGCATCTCCGTCACCAAGGAAAACGCCGTGGAGCTGACCGGAACCCTCACCGGACGCCGAGTCTTCAACGCCGGGCCTTCCGCTGTGGCAACTGAGGCGCAGGCTTCCGCGACTTCCATAGTTGTCGAGGACGCGAAGGTGTTTTTCGTGGGGCAGAAAATCCAGAACACCACCAAGTCGGACGACAATTCCGGCAAGGGCTACGCCGTGACAGCCGTGGACGAACGGACGAACACGCTGACCGTCGCGCCCGGCATCTCCGAAGCCCTCATCGCCACGGCCATGGGCCTTCTCGTGGCTATCCCGGCGACCATCGGCTACAACACGTTCCACGGAAGCCTCGGCGTGCTCGAAACCCGCCTCGTCAACTTCGCCGGCATGTTCCTCAACCGCGTCCAGCGCGAGCTGAACGCCCACCGAGCCGTGTCCAGAAGCGGACAGGCCGAGTAGAGGTGCCTCATGGGAGCTTCTGTCGGCGGCAATAAAGGATTCGTGTCGGAAATCAACGTGACGCCGTTCGTCGACGTCATGCTGGTTCTGCTCATCATCTTCATGGTCACGGCGCCGATGATGACGGAAGGGCTTGATGTCGACCTGCCCCAGACGCGGGCCGTCGAAACCCTGCCCACCGAATCGGACAACATGATCCTGACGGTCCGCAAGGACGGCGCCATTTTCCTCGACTCGTACGAGGTGGGGCTGGACGAGCTGCAGGATAAGATCGGCCTGCTCGTCAAGCAGCAGAACAAGCAGCTGTTTCTCCAAGCCGACAAGGACGTGGCCTACGGCCTTGTCGTGGACGTGATGGGGCGCATCCGTGAAGCCGGGATCGACAAGCTCGGCGTGGTGGCCTTGCGGGAAGATACGCCCGCCGTCCCGGAAAAGAAGGGCAAGAAGTAAAGCCCCGGCTTTCCGCCGGTCGCGCACAACGGATAGAAGGGCCCCGGCTTCCGCAGCCCGGGGAAAAAGGCAGACCCACCAATGTTTGGCAGTTATTTCTTTTCAATCCTCCTGCACCTCGCCCTGGCGCTGCTGATCTTCCTGTGGCCGAGCTCTCCGCCCGTGAAGCTCGATCAGCCCATGATGCAGATCAGCGTGAACATGGGCGCTCCGGGCGGCAACCGGATGGCTTCGCCCGTGCTCGGGCCGCAGGGCAAGCCCATGCCGACGAAGGCCGCGCCTCAGCCCGCCCCGGCGGAGCAGGCGGCCAGCGCCGTCCCCGTAGCCCGTGAGGATACGGTGCAGCCCAAGGCCGAGCCCAAGAAGGAATCGCAGCCCAAGCCCAAACCGAAGCCCGAGCCCAAGCCGGACGAGGTCGCGCTGGCGCAGAAAAAACAACCTAAGAAGCCCAAGGACGAGGAAGAGGAAGAGTCCAAGGAAAAACCGAAGGAAAAGCCTAAGGACGACGGCAAGAAGGACAAGAAGGAAGCCTCGGAGAACGCCAAAAAAACGGACGACAAGGCCAAGCCCGCCAAGGAGTCCGATAAGAAGAAGGACGGCGTGGACCCGAGCAAGGCTCTTGCCGATGCGTTGAACGACGCCAAAAAGAAGGCCGGGACGTCCCGAGGCACCAAGGAAAAAGGCGGCAAATCATCCGTCGCGGGCGCTCTTGCCGACTTCCAGAAAAGCGCCGGGGGCGCTGGCGGCGGTGGCGGCGGCGAAGGCGACGGCCCCGGTGGCGGCGGCATCTACGACGTGTATATGGGGCAGGTCATCCTTGCCGTGCGGCCGAACTGGAGTATGCCGACCTACTCCCGCGCGAACCTTTCCGTGCAGGTCAACGTAAAGCTTGATCCGAACGGCAAGGTCCTCAGCTGCACGGTGGCCCGCAGCTCCGGCAGGGCCGAAGTCGACGCCTCGGCGGTCAACGCGGTCATCAGGACCAAAGTGCTCCCCGCGCCGCCCACGCCCGATCAGCAGGAACTCCTCCTCACCTTCAATACCCAGGAAATGATGGGCAGAAGGTAGCTTGTACGGCTTGCGGGAAGAATACATTTGGGGGCGGGGAAACCTTTCTGGAGAAAGGTTTCCCCGCCCCTCCCCAACTACTATTTATTCTCCGCCAGCTCGATCAGCGTGCGGACGGCGAAACCGGTGCCGCCCGCGGGGCAGTTGGGGATTCTGCGGGTGACGAACCCGGGCCCGGCGATGTCGAGATGCGCCCAGCTCCCGTCGAAGGTGATGAACTGCTTGAGGAATACGGCGGCGCTGCTCGCCCCGCCCGCCCGCGCTCCGGCGTTGGCGAAGTCGGCGGTTTCGCTCTTGAGCAGTTCAAAATAGCGGTCCCAGAGGGGCAGGGGCCAGTAGGGCTCGCCCACGATGTCGCCGAAATCCTTGATGCGCTGGGCAAGGGTGGCGTCCTGGCAGAACAGGCCCGCCACGTCGTCGCCGAGGGCCACGACGCACGCGCCCGTGAGGGTCGCCACGTCCACGATCATGGAAGGGTTCCAGCGCTGCTGCGCGTAGGTCAGGGCGTCGCAAAGCACAAGGCGCCCCTCGGCGTCGGTGTTGACGATCTCCACGGTCTTGCCGCTGAGGGTCTTCACCACGTCGCCGGGCCGGGTCGCGCGGGCGTCGGGCATGTTCTCGGCGCAAGCCATAAGGCCGATGACGCGGCGGGGCGTTTCGAGCTGGCCGAGGGCTTCGAACAGGCCCATGACCGCAGCCGCGCCGCCCATGTCGCCCTTCATTTCCCACATCCCGGCGGCGGGCTTGATGGAGATCCCGCCGCTGTCGAAGGTGATGCCCTTGCCCACCACTATGAGCGGAGCTTCGTCGGCGTGCCCGGCGGGGGCGTGCTCAAGGATGATCAGGCGCGGATCGTTGACGGAACCGGCGGCGACGGCGGCGAACGCGCCCATGCCGAGGGAAACGATGTCCTCGCGTTCGAGCACTTCGCAGTTCATATCGTGGCGGCGGGCGAGCTTGCGGGCTTCTTCAGCCATGTCTTCCGGCGTGAGGCTGTTGGCCGGGGTGTTGGCGAGGTTGCGGGCGAGGATGACGGCTTCGGCATGGGTCTCGCCGCGCCGGGCGGCAAGGCGGGGGAAGTCCGGCACGTTGGCGTCGCAGAACAGGAGGGCCAGCCAGCGCGGATCGGCGTCTTCGGGCTCTTTGGACTTGAACGCCTTGTTGCGCCACAGGCCAAGCATGGCGGCGCAGACGATTTCTTCAATGGTGCGCTCGACATCGGCGTTGAAGCGGGCCAGCCCGGAAACGGGGAGGGCCAGCGTGTCCACGCCAAGTTCGCGGCAGCGGAGGGCTGCGGCTCCGGCGCCCTTGCGGAGTTCCTCAAGCGTTTCCGCATACGTCAGTGCGTCGAGCTTGCCGAGGCCGACCACGACGGCGCGGGACAGAGGGTGCGCGGGAGGGCCGTAGAGGAGGCCCATTTCGCCTTTTTTCCCGTGGAAGTCGCGCATTCCCGGCGCGATGGACATCCACGGCGCGGCGTCCAGCAGTTCGGGGTAGGCTTTTTCCAGTTTCTCGTCTTCCGACAGGAACACGATCACCGCGTCCGCCGACCAACTTTCCGGCCCTCCGGCCTGAAAACGCAATTCCATTGTAAACGCTCCTTTGGGAAGAGGCCTTGGGGAAGGGAGAGAAAAACTCCCAGAGAAAGGGCTTTTCTCTCCCCGCCTTAAACCCCGTCCTGTTCTTTCCTAAGGCTTTTGTGTTTGTAGGCTCCGGTGGAGCCTTTTTTCCTCATTGCCGAAACATGGGCAACGGGGGCGCTACTCCGAAGAAATCCCGTATCCTTTCAGCTTGCGGTGCAGGTAGCTGCGCTCAAGGCCGATGGTCTCGGCGAGCCTTGTGATGTTGCCGCCGCATTCGTGGAGTTTCGCCTCAAGATAGCGGGCCTCGAACACGGCCCGGGCCTTCTTGAAATCAAGATCCGGGTCCAGCACCGCGGATTGCGGCAGGAACGCGGGTTCGCAGGCGGCGGAAGCTGCCTCGGCAGACGGCTCCGGCTTGCCCTGCGGGGTCATTTCCGGCGGGAGATCCACGGGGAGGACAGTCTTGCCGCCAAAGAGGATCACCATGCGCTCCGCGAAATTGCGTAGTTCGCGCACGTTGCCGGGCCACGGGTAACGGCGGAGGCGTTCCATCGTTTCCGGCGCGTAGACGGGCGCTTTGCAGGCGTGTACGCGGCACAGGCGTTCCGTGAAGGCCGCCAGCAACAGATCGAGGTCTCCCCCGCGCTCGCGCAGGGGGGGCAGGTGCAGCGGGACCACGCGGAGCCGGTAGTACAGGTCTTCGCGGAATGTCCCGGCGGCAATGGCCTCCTCAAGGTTTTTGTTCGTTGCGGCGATGACCCGCACATCCACCTTGATGGTCCGCGTGCCGCCCACGCGCTCGAAGGACTGCTCTTGAAGGATGCGGAGGATCTTGGCCTGCGTCTTCAGGCTCATGTCCCCGATTTCGTCGAGGAACAGCGTGCCGTTGTTCGCCATTTCGAAGCGTCCGGCCCGGGCCTGATCCGCGCTGGTGAACGCGCCCTTTTCATGCCCGAACAACTCGCTTTCGATGAGCTCCTCGGGAATGGCGGCGCAGTTCACCGCGATCATGGGCGCATCGGCGCGCCGGCTCCCGGCGTGCAGGGCGCGGGCGGCGAGTTCCTTGCCCGTGCCGTTTTCCCCGGTGAGCAGTACCCACACGTCCGTGGGGGCGACGCGGGCCAGCAGTTCCTGGAATTTGAGCATGACCGGGGACTGGCCGATGAGTTCGTCCTGTTCGGGCAAAACGGTACGGAGAACCTGATTTTCCCGGCGCAGGGAGCCCGCTTCAAGGGCGCGGGCCGCGACGATGACGACCTTTTCCAGCGAAAGGGGCTTTTCGATGAAATCGTAGGCCCCTTGCTGGATGGCGCTGACGGCGGTTTCGATGGTTCCATGCCCCGAGATCATCACGACGGGCAGATCGGGATGGTTCCCCTTGAGGCGCGCCTGCGCGGTGAGGCCGTCCATGCCGGGCAGCCAGATGTCGAGGAAAACGAGATCCGGACGTTCCGCGTCGGCGACCTCAAGCCCTTCCTCGGCGGTGGCGGCCTCAAGCACTTCGTACCCTTCGTCCTCCAGAATGCCCCGGAGCGAGAACCGGATGGGTTCCTCGTCGTCGATGATCAGAATGCGTGCCATACCGTTTCACCCTTGTTCATTCACAATATGCCGTTATGCATCGGAAAGCAGTTTCAGCCCGGCGATGCCCGCGAGGATCAGCCCGATGCACAGAAGGCGCGCCGGGGATGCCGATTCGCCGAAAAGAACGATGCCGAGCAGCGCCGTGCCCACAGCCCCGATGCCCGTCCAGACCGCGTAGGCAGTGCCGATGGGAAGGTGTTTCAGGGCCGAGGCCAGCAGGAAAAAGCTCAGGGCCATGAGGACAAGCGTCGCCACCGAAGGCCAGAACCGCGTGAACCCGTGGGAACTCTTCAGGCCGATGGCCCAGCCTACCTCGAGCAATCCGGCCAAAACAAGCAGAATCCAGTGCATACATTACCTCGCCATGTTGTCGAGGCCGTCCCCGGTTCGTAAGCAGCCGCAGGGCCGTCCCTGCGGTTTGGAATATTGGAGAGAGGCACGGGGGAGGGGCTTTTTATAAAAAGCCCCTCCCCCGACCCCCCTCCCGCAAAAATTTTGACTGGTGGGGAGGGAACCCGGAGTGAGTCCCTTCGCATCAAAAAACAAGGCTGTATCGCAGTAACCGATTGATATTCTATTCCATGTAATCCAAGATAAATACTGAGGAAACTTTTTCGTCGTTGAGCTTGCCAACAAATGCCTTCAAAAAACTCAACGAAATCAATTACTGTAACCTTGCACCAATACCGTGCAAAGCTGAATTTTGGGGGCGCGGAACCGGGGGACGTGCGCCAACAGCTTGCCCTTCAAACCACTTCCACCCTTCATCGACCCTTACGAAAGTCTTGGGAGGCGGAGGGGTGGGGTTTGGGGAG
>ERZ781275.1398-NODE-1398-length-16301-cov-3.672165_pt1 | contig 16301 bp, 15 predicted proteins | sample MGYA00375853_ERZ781275 | MGnify/ENA primary metagenome ERZ781275 (study PRJEB29790, sample SAMN03653691) | human gut metagenome | host: Homo sapiens | place: USA: Dallas, Texas | collected 2012-07-23 | study: EMG produced TPA metagenomics assembly of the Gut...
ACTCATCATGGCTAATGTCGATGGTCGTTGCAGCCCAACCGCATTTCAAAGCACAAGATGCTAACACTACAATTTTTTGGGCTTACGGCTTATACACTGATCGTTTAGGCGACTATATTAAAAAACCAATGAAAGATTGTACTGGAGAAGAAATTTTTGATGAATTACTATATCATCTTCATTTAATTGATCGTAAAGAGGAAATTAAAAAAGACATCATCAATGTCATTCCATGTATGATGCCATATGTAGATGCCCAGTTCCAGCCTCGAAAAATGAGCGATCGACCTCATGTTGTTCCCAAAGGATCTACTAACTTTGCGATGATTTCTCAATTTGTAGAAATCCCTGAGGATATGGTCTTTACCGAAGAATATTCTGTAAGAGCCGCAAGAATTGCAGTTTATACATTACTAGGAATCAATAAACCAATCTGTAAGGTCACACCATATAATAAAGATCCTAAAGTCTTGAAAAAAGCTTTAGAAACCGCTTATCGCTAGCGGTTTCTTTTTTTATTTTTGTTTCTTTTTGCGATAAATCAATACTCCTGCGATAACAACGATAGCAATTACCATAATTACTATGTATGGTGTAATATTTGTATTATCACCCGTTAACACTACATTCATTTATATTCCCCCTTTTCCTCATTACGCTTTAACATAGCGATCTTTTTTTCGCATTTCTTCAACTTGAAATTGTTTTTTAATTTTCTCAAGGTTAATTGCAAAATATTTTTCAATCGCCCAACGATCATCCATTGAAATAATCTCCAATAAATTCATCGGATCATATACATAGATATGTAATTCTGCAAATTTCTTTATCAATGATACAACCCCTCGAAAACTTCTAAATTCTAAAGTAAATAATGAACCATCATGAAAATAAATATTTAAATCAATTTGATAAATTGTCGCACGATTAATAGTGATTCGTGTTGCTGCACCTGTGGATAAAGTCATCTTTACTTTTTCAATCTCATTAAAATAAACGCTCCTATCTTTAGCATTTAGATGATTAACCGGCATTAATACAAAACGCTCATTCTCCACAATCACCTTGAATAATCCAAGAATACTACTACCGTTTTTTGTTAACCTGTCAATTTGCTGATCATCATAATCATAGACACATTTGTATACGTTTTGCATTGTCTTGCCTCCTTATAACCTTATCCTATATTTCAATTATTACACTTGATATTTAGATTTTCAATGCATATTATAATAAATACTTTTAAAAAACAAAAAGATAGTAATTAAAAATTACTACCTATTGTTTATTCTTTAAATCAGTATCGTCAAAAGCTTCCGCAATTGCACCACCTGGAGCAACCATCGGGAATACTTTATCATCTTTACCAATCATACATTCAATCACTACAGGACCGTCATGCTCCATTGCAATTTTGATTGCTGAAGCAACTTCTTCTTTAGTTGTAACTTTAATTGCTTTACAACCTAAACCTTCAGCAACTTTACAAAAATCAACTTTATCTTCGAGAATTGTGTTGGAATAACGTTGTCCATAGAACAATGTTTGCCATTGACGAACCATTCCTAAAACTTGATTATTCATAACGACTTGAATTACTGGAATATTATAACGGCTTAGAGTTGCTAATTCATTTAAATTCATTCTAAAACATCCGTCTCCAGCAATATTAAAGACAGTTTGGTGGGGATTAGCTAATTTTGCTCCCATTGCTGCTCCTAAACCAAATCCCATGGTTCCAGCACCACCTGAAGAAATAAATTGACGAGGGCGACGATAATTAAAGTATTGAGCCGCCCACATTTGATGTTGTCCAACATCAGTACAAATTATTGCTTCACTATTAGTGAGATAATCAATTTGTTCAATTACATAAGGACCTGTTAAACCTTCATCATCATAACTTAAAGGATAACGTTCTTTTAAATCACGAATTTCTTTTAACCATTGAGGATGATTTTGACGTGTTAATTTTTCATTAAGTTCTTTAAGTACATTTTTAGCATCACCAACGATCCCTAAATCAACAACAACATTTTTATTAATTTCAGCAGCATCAACATCAATATGAATAATCTTTGCATCTTTAGCAAAACGATTTGTATCTCCAGTAACTCGATCAGAGAACCGAGCCCCTACAACAATCAATAAATCACATTGACTAACCCCAAAATTTGAGGCTTTTGTTCCATGCATCCCTAACATTCCAGTATAACGAGGACGGGTATTATCATATGCGCCTTTACCCATTAAAGAATCCGTAACAGGAGCATCAATTTTTTCTGCAAATTCTTTCAATTCGCTGGCCGCATCACTAGCGATTGCCCCACCACCAACAAAAATAAATGGTTTTTCACTTGCTTCAATCATCTTGATAGCTTGATCTAATTCTTGAGCACCATAAGTATATTTACGTGGTTCGATCACTTCTGGAACAATTGGCTCAAAATCAAATTTAGCCGCTGTAACATCCTTAGTTATATCCACTAATACCGGCCCAGGACGACCTTCGCTCGCAATATGAAAGGCTTTACGGATCGTTGGTGCCAAATCTTTAATATCTTTAACAATAAAATTATGTTTAGTAATTGGCATAGTAACTCCAGCGATATCAATTTCTTGGAAGCTGTCACGCCCAAGCAGCGATACTGCAACATTAGCAGTAATTGCAACTAATGGTGTTGAATCCATGTAAGCCGTAGCAATCCCTGTAACCAGATTCGTAGCTCCCGGCCCAGAAGTCGCCATACACACTCCAACCTTTCCTGTTGAGCGCGCATAGCCGTCAGCAGCATGGGCCGCACCTTGTTCGTGAGATGTTAAGATATGATGAATCTTATCTTGATATTGGTATAAAGCATCATAAATATTTAGAATTGTTCCACCTGGATAACCAAACACTGTATCAACACCTTGTTCAATTAAACATTCAGCAACAATTTGGGAACCTGTTAATAACATTTAAATACCTCCCTCTACTTATTTTTTTGTACTTCTAAAATAGCACCACGATCACCTGAAGTTACCATTGCCGCATATCTCGCTAGGTAACCAGTCGTTACTTTTGGTTCTCTTGGCTGCCATTTAGCTTTACGTTTTGCCATTTCTTCATCAGAAATTTTTAAATTGATTTTATATTCAGGAATATTAATTTCTATAATATCGCCTTCTTCAACTAAAGCAATCGGTCCACCTACTGCCGCTTCAGGTGAAACATGTCCAATCGAAGCTCCACGAGATGCCCCTGAGAATCGACCATCAGTAATTAAGGCTACTGTTGATCCTAAGCCCATTCCGGCAATTGCAGAGGTTGGATTCAACATTTCGCGCATTCCAGGCCCACCCTTAGGTCCTTCGTAACGAATCACAACAACGTCTCCCGCTACGATCTTACCACCTTTAATTGCTTCAATCGCATCTTCTTCACAATCAAAGACCCTTGCAGGACCACTATGTTCCATCATTTCCGGCACAACTGCTGAGCGTTTTACTACACTACCATCAGGCGCTAAATTTCCCGATAAAACAGCTAATCCGCCTGTTTTACTATATGGATTTTCAATTGTTCGAATTACTTCAGGATCAAAGTTAACTGCATCTTTAATATTTTCACCTACTGTTTTACCAGTAACAGTCATACAATCAAGATTCAATAAATTTAATTTACTGATTTCTTTCATTACTGCATAAATACCGCCTGCTTCGTTCAAGTCTTCCATATAAGTAGGTCCAGCTGGCGCCAAATGGCAAAGATTAGGTGTTTTTTCACTTATTTCATTAGCAAACTTTATATTGAAATCAAAACCAATTTCATGAGCAATAGCTGGCAAATGTAACATTGAATTAGTTGAACATCCCAACGCCATATCCATCGTTAAAGCATTCATCATTGATTCTTTAGTGATAATATCACGAGGACGAATGTCTTTCTTTAACAATTCCATAATTTGCATTCCCGCATGTTTAGCTAATTTAATTCTTTCAGAATAGACAGCAGGAATAGTCCCATTCCCACGAAGCCCCATTCCTAACACTTCAGTCAGACAGTTCATTGAATTAGCCGTATACATCCCAGAACATGAACCACATGTTGGACAAGCATGATTTTCATAATAACGAACTTCTTCCTCATCAATTTTACCTGCACTATAGCTTCCTACCGCTTCAAACATTGATGATAAACTAGTTTTTTTACCATGTACGCGTCCAGCTAACATTGGCCCCCCAGAAACAAAGATAGTTGGTATATTGATCCTTGCAGCCGCCATCAATAATCCTGGTACATTTTTATCGCAGTTGGGTACCATAACTAAAGCATCAAATTGATGAGCTAAAGCCATTGCTTCAGTACTATCAGCAATTAAATCTCTAGTTACTAACGAATACTTCATTCCAATATGTCCCATAGCAATTCCATCACATACCGCAATAGCCGGGAATTCTCTAGGTACTCCACCCGCTAGGGCTACTCCCATTTTTACTGCTTCAACGATTTTATCAAGATTCATATGTCCAGGGACAATTTCATTATATGAACTAACAATTCCAATTAACGGTTTATCCATCTCTTCTTCAGTTAAACCTAAAGCATTAAATAATGATCGATGTGGTGCCTGCTGCATCCCTTTTTTTACATTATCACTTTTCATTTTCTATCCCCCTTATAAATTTGCAACAATTAAGTCACCCATTTCTTTAGTTCCTACTAAAGTTTTATTATCTGACATGATATCACTTGTTCGATATCCTTGTTGTAATACTTTTTCAATTGCATTTTCAATCACTTTCGCTTCATCATCTAGATCAAACGAATAACGAAGCATCATTGCAGCTGATAAAATAGTAGCAATTGGATTAGCAATATTTTTACCAGCAATATCAGGCGCACTACCATGACTTGGTTCGTACATTCCAAATTTATCAACACGTAGTGATGCACTTGCCAGCATCCCAATCGAACCTGTTACCATACTAGCTTCATCACTTACAATATCCCCAAACATATTCTCCGTCAAAATAACATCAAATTGTTTTGGATCCTTTACCAGTTGCATTGCACAGTTATCAACTAACATATGCTCCAGCACAACTTCAGGATAATCTTTTGCAACTTCACTTACAACTTTACGCCATAATCTTGAAGTATCAATAACATTAGCTTTATCAACACTCGTGACTTTTTTATTACGTTTCATAGCAATATCAAACGCTCTTTTAGCAATTCTTCTAATTTCAGTCTCACTATAACTCATTGCATCTCGAGCCACTAATTCACCATTTTCTTCTTTCGTTGAACGTTCACCAAAATATAACCCACCGGTAAGTTCACGCATGATCATCATGTCAAACCCACCCTCAGTTAATTCTTCCTTCAAAGGACAAGCACCCTTTAATTCATCATATAAGACCGCCGGTCTTAAATTAGCAAACAATCCTAACTCTTTACGAATTTTCAATAACCCCGCTTCAGGACGAAGATTAGGTTCTAATTTATACCAAGGTGATGTTGTGGTATCACCACCAATTGACCCAAGTAAAACACTATCACTATTTTTAGCAATCGCCAACGCCTCATCAGTTAGAGGAACGCCATGAACATCGATTGAAGCACCACCCATTAAAATTTGAGTATAATTAAATTTATGATTATATTTATCAGCGATAGCATCTAAAACTTTCATCGCTTCAGTTACAATTTCTGGTCCGATTCCATCACCTTTTATTACAGCAATATTTTTTTCCATTATCCTTACCCCTTTTTACTATTAACATAGTTGACTAAACCATCTAATTCAATCATCTTTTGTAAGAACTCTGGGAAAGGTTGACTTTGATAAGTTTCACCTTTTGTAATATTAGTAATTAAACCAGTGGTAAAATCTACTGTAACTTCATCACCTTGATTAATTCCTGCTACTGCTTCTGGACATTCCATGATTGGAAATCCAATATTAATTGAATTACGATAGAAAATACGAGCAAAACTTTCTGCAATGACGCATTTAGTTCCTGCTGTTTTTAAACATAGAGGAGCATGTTCTCTTGAAGAACCGCAACCAAAATTTTTTCCAGCAACAATAATATCACCCGATTCAACCGTTTTAGCAAAATCAGGATCAATATCCACCATCGCATGACTAGCTAATTCTTTAGCATCAAATGAATTTAAATAACGTGCTGGAATAATTACATCCGTATCAACATTATCACCATATTTATATATTTTCATTATTCTTCACCTACTTTTTCAGGATTTGCAATATATCCCGCAATTGCACTTGCGGCTGCTACTTCTGGAGAAGCTAAGTAAATTAACGCTTCTGTGTCGCCCATTCGACCAACAAAATTGCGGTTAGTTGTAGAAACACACTTTTCACCTTTAGCCATAACTCCCATATGTCCACCCATACAAGGTCCACAGCTTGGGGTATTAAATGCACATCCAGCTTCAACAAAAATTTCTGCTAAACCTTCATGAATACATTGAACAAAGATTTTCTGAGTCGCTGGAACAACCATTACACGAACATTTTTAGCTACTTGTTTTCCCTTAAGGATTGCTGCCGCTTTACGTAAATCAGACAAACGCCCATTCGTACATGAACCAATTACGACTTGATCGATCATAATCTTATCCATTGCTTCAATTTCATCAATCGTATGCCCATTCCCTGGTAAATGTGGGAAAGCTACTGTTGGTCTAACTTTACCTAAATCTATTTCAATCACTTCATCATATTCAGCATCCTCATCAGCTTCATAGACAGCATATTCTTTCACTGAGTGTTTTTCCATATAAGCAATCGTTTGCTCATCAACAGGAAAAATCCCGTTTTTAGCCCCAGCTTCAATTGCCATATTACAAATCGTAAAACGATCATCCATTGTTAAGTGTTGAATTCCTTCACCAACAAATTCCATACTTTTATAACGGGCCCCATCAACTCCAATACGAGTAATAATATCCAAAATAATATCTTTACCACTAACAAATTGACTAGGCTTTCCGGTTAAGACAAATTTGATTGCACTAGGCACTTTAAACCATAATTCACCAGTTGCCATTCCTGTTGCAATATCAGTAGTTCCAACACCAGTTGAAAAAGCTCCTAAAGCGCCATAAGTACATGTATGTGAATCAGCCCCAATGATACATTCACCAGCGACAACAATTCCTTTTTCTGGTAAAATTGCATGTTCAACCCCACATTTACCTTGTTCCATATGATGAGTTAAACATTGATCATTTGAAAAATCTAAAATTGCTTTAGAGTTTTCAGCCGACTTAATATCTTTATTTGGTGTAAAATGATCAGGAACTAAAATCACCTTATCTTTATCAAAGACTTTGTCAGCCATTTGATGAAAAATTGGTAATGCCATCGGTCCTGTGATGTCGTTAGCCATTACAACATCAAGTTTTGCTTCGATTAGCTGTCCCGCCACAACTGCGTCTAATCCTGCATGTTTTGCTAATATTTTTTGTGTCATTGTCATTGCCACTTTTATATTCCCCCTTATCTTTACCTTTGTAGGTTGTAATTAGGGAGTAAGAAATTACTCCTTAATTACAACACACAAAAGTGTGTTGTTATAATAAATTAGTTATTGATTAATTTATCTTCATCAGACCAAGCGTATAATTTTCTTACATCTTCCCCAGTTTTTTCAGAAATATGTTCGCTTGCTAATTTTCTCATTGCTTTGAAATGAGCTTGTCCACCAGCTTCAGACATATCTAATAAGAAGTCTTTAGCAAATGTACCATCTTGAATATCTTGTAATACCTTTTTCATTGCTTTTTTAGTATCTTCTGTGATAATTTTTGGTCCTGTAATATAATCACCATATTCAGCAGTATTTGAAATTGAATATCTCATTCCTGCAAAACCTGATTGGTAAATTAAATCAACGATTAATTTCATTTCATGGATACATTCGAAATAAGCATTTCTTGGATCATACCCAGCTTCAACTAATGTTTCAAAACCAGCTTGCATTAAAGCACAAACTCCACCACATAATACTGCTTGTTCACCAAATAAATCAGTTTCTGTTTCTGTTCTAAAATCAGTTTCAAGAACTCCAGCTCTTGCCCCACCGATAGCTAAAGCATATGCTAAAGCAACATCTTGAGCACGACCAGTAGCATCTTGTTCAACAGCGACTAAGCAAGGTACACCTTTACCAACTTGGTACTCACTACGTACTGTATGTCCAGGTCCTTTTGGTGCAACCATAGTTACATCAACATTCTTAGGTGGTACGATTTGTCCAAAATGAATATTGAAACCATGAGCAAACATTAACATATTTCCTTCTTCTAAGTTTGGTTCAATTGATTCTTTGTATAATTTAGCTTGTAATTCATCATTGATCAAAATCATGATGATGTCAGCTTTTTTAGCTGCTTCAGCAGAAGTATAAACTTCAAAACCTTGTTCTTCAGCTTTTTTCCAAGATTTAGAACCTTCATATAAACCGATAATTACGTTTACTCCTGATTCTTTCATATTTAATGCATGAGCATGTCCTTGAGAACCATACCCGATCACGGCAACAGTTTTACCGTCTAATAAAGATAAATCACAATCTGATTCATAAAAAATTTTAGCCATTTTTTCTAATCCCCCTATTTCTATTTGTTATGACTTTCTATATCAATTTCGCCAAGACCACGTTTGATACCAGATAATCCGGTTCTAACCATCTCAACAACATTGAAACCTTCTAACATGGCAAGCAGTCCATCAATCTTTGACTGATCTCCTGTTACCTCGATTACTAATGATGCTGGTGCAACATCAATAATCCGTGCTCTAAAGATATCGGCAATGGAAACAAGTGACGAACGTTGTTTTTCATCAGCCTCAACTTTAACTAAAACTAATTCCCGGTATACCGATTCTTCTGGTTTCAATGGGAAAATTTCAATTACTTCGACTAGTTTACCTAACTGTTTTTCAATTTGATTTAAAATCAATTCATCACCAACAGCCACAACCGTCATGCGTGAAACATTAGGTTCATTGGTCTTGCCAACGCTTAAACTTTCAATTCCATAACCACGACGACTAAATAACCCAGCCACTCTGCTTAATACACCTGGGTTATTTTCCACTAATAACGATAATACTAAACGATTCATGTTCGGCTCCTTTCCACTTATTTTAGCGTCTTATACAGACGATTCATTCCAGATATTATCGCTTTTACAGTTGCAGTTGTAATATTTGGATGAATCCCCACTCCGTATTCTTGTCTAGCACTTCCCTTAGCTCTTAAATAAACATAAGCCGCTGCTTTTGAGCTTGATCCTGAAGTTAATGCATGTTCACTATAATCTAATAAGTGTGAATGCATTTCTGGAAGTGAGTTTAAAGCATTTTTAACAGCATCGATTGGTCCATTACCATATCCTGTTAAAGTTGTAACTTCACCATGCGCCTCAATCGTAATCTCAGCACGACGTTCAAACTCACTATCATCTTCACTTATATCAATCAGCTTTTGTTTAATAAAGCGATAAGGTTCATCAATATCTACATATTCTTCAATGAATGTATCGTAGACTCTTTCTGGAGAAACTTCTCCTTCTTCTTCACTTATATCTTGAATTACTTTAGCAAAATCTACTTGTAATCCTTTTGGTAAATGGAAACCATACATACTTTCCATTACATATGCTACACCACCTTTACCAGATTGTGAATTAATACGCACAATCGGTTCATATTGGCGGCCTAGATCACTAGGATCAATCGGCAAATAAGGTACTTCCCAAATTTGACTGTCACGTTCATGCATTGCATGAGTTCCTTTATTAATTGCATCTTGGTGACTACCTGAAAATGCGGTAAACACTAACTTTCCTACATATGGTTGACGAGGTGGGATTTCCATTTTCGTTACTTTTTCATAAACATGTTTTATATTATTGATATTGCTCATATCTAGTTTTGGATCAATTCCTTGGGTAAACATATTTAAGGCTACTACGACAATATCAAGATTTCCTGTTCTTTCACCATTACCAAATAGTGTTCCTTCAACACGATCAGCTCCTGCCATAATTCCTAATTCAGTAGCCGCTACACCACAACCACGATCATTGTGAGTATGCAACGATACAATGACACGATCACGATCACTAAAGTGAGTACACATCCATTCAATTTGATCAGCATACACATTAGGTGTTGCCATTTCTACTGTTGACGGTAAATTGATAATTACTTTATTATCTTTAGTAGCGCCCCATTCATCCATCACCGCTTCACAAACTTCTAAGGCATATTCCAGTTCAGTTCCAGTAAAACTTTCTGGTGAATATTCAAGAATTACTTCCCCATCAAATTCTCTACTTAATTCTTTGACTAATTTAACACCATCGACTGCAATCTGTTTAATTTCTTCTTTACTTCGATTAAAGACGACATCACGTTGTAATACTGAAGTTGAATTATAAACATGAACGATTGCTCTCTTTAATCCTTTTAATGATTCAAAAGTCTTTCTAATTAAATGTTCACGTGCTTGAGTTAGAACTTGAACAGTCACATCATCAGGAATTAAATTTTCATCAATCAAAATTCTTAAAAAATCATATTCAATTTGACTAGAAGAAGGAAAACCAACTTCTATTTCTTTAAACCCCATATCAACTAAAAGTTGAAACATTTCGACTTTTTCTTCGATTTTCATAGGGGTAATCAACGCCTGATTGCCATCACGTAAATCTACAGAGACCCAAGTTGGCGCTTTTTCAATTTGTTTATCCGGCCAAGTACGTTCTTTAAAGTTGATTGGTTCAAATCTCTTATACTTTTGATAATTCATCATTTTTTCTTCCTCCCTTTTGCATAATAAATACTTATAAAAAAACTCTCGCACTCAAAATGACAGACTATGTCATTTTGAGGACGAGAGTATAGTAACCCCGTGGTTCCACCTCAATTTATTAATACCTCACGATATTAATCTCACCAAGTACGCTATTATATATAGTTCATACTTTTGCTAGATAACGGTTGCACTCCGTAGCCACCTACTTGATTCAGCGCTCCACTCAAGGATGAGTTCAACAAATCATCAACAATTCTTTTCACCACCCAGAATCTCTCTATGCTCGATAAATTTATTTACTAGTTCCTATCAAAGTATTTAAGTTATGTTACTGAATATGATAGCCCGTAATTTTGTCGAAGTCAACCCTTTTTCATAAATTTTATAGATAATTAATTATCTGATTAATAATTAATTATTTCACAAGTCGATTCAATATAAAAGTCCTGATTTTATCAAGTATTTTACCAATATCATCTATTTATTCTAATGACAATTTAGTTTCAAATTATTGAACTTATTTAGACGTAAAACCGTTCTAGAAGCAAAGAGCCTATCTACTATATAATCATTAGCCAAACAACGATTATACTTCTTTGTTAAAGTCAAATAATCTTGCTTATTAAACATAAATATCTTAATAACTTCATTATCTGGATATAATAAAACAAACTCTAGTCCTTGTCCATCTCTTAATACCAATTGATAAGACGCTTTGCTCCTTAAAGTAGTTTGAATATTATGTTTCATTATCTCAACAATTCGATCATCTAAACCATTTTCTTTAATAACGATTTTTTCTTTTAATTCACTTACACTTTTTACAAAACGAAGTTGATAAGCGGTTAAATCTATTTTCACTTTCTTTAAAAAACGGTGTCCATCATGGCTCAACACCACCGCATATTTTAATTTCTCATCATAATACATACATTCATACGAAATCCTTTGATAATGTCCACAATGCGGACAACGATATAAAAACAAATCTTCTTCAAAAATATTCTGTTTTGCCTCTAAATCTTGTCTATTAATTATTGGATATAACTGTTTTTCCCCAACCCCTAAGCAATGAACACAGGTAACTTCCAGCTTAATCTCATTAGTCATCTTTCATTCCTCCTCAATGTCCTTGCATACATTCTACTAAACTAAATAAATCTAACTACCAAATCTTCTATAATTTATCTTAAGAATATGCAAAGATTTTTCAGCTTATTTAAGACAATTAGCATGATTGATCATGTTACAATATAAAGGGTGATAAAAATGTCAAAGAAAAAATTAAAACTAAAACGTCCAATTAAAATATTTCTTAATTTTCTCCTGCTTTTATCCCTCGTAACGGGGACATATTTATTTATCAATAGAAAAGAAACATCAATCAAATCACCAAACAAATCCACTTCTACTAAAAGGCCAAGAATAGTTAATGCATCTTTTATCGGCGATTTATTATATGAACAGCCATACTATGATTGGATTGGAACAAGTTACAATGATAAAGGCTATTATGACTTAGTAAAACCATATTTTTTAAATGACGATCTAACATTAGCCAATATGGAAGTCCCTATCAGTGGCAAAGAATTAGGAGTATCCGGAACTGGTTATAGTTTTAATGCTCCTGAGGAAATTGGTAATCAAGTTATCGCTATGGGTGTCGATGCTGTTAATCTTGCTAATAATCATGCTAACGACGCGGGTCCTCAAGGACGTATCAATACATTAAGCTTCTTTAAAAAACACCAGATTCTAACAACCGGAATCTATGAATCAAAAGAAGTCCGAACACAAATCCCTACAAAAACCATAAATGATATAACCTTCAGTTTTCTTGGCTACACTTATAAAACTAATAAGCCTGATAATCAAAACAGAGAACTGATTGGTTATTATCGCAACCTTGACACTATGAAACTCGATAATGCTCATAAAGAAATCATAAAACAAGAAGTTGCACAAGCAAAACAGCTTAGTGATATAGTTATCGTTAGTGTTCATTGGGGCAATGAGTTTACATATGCTGTCAATAGTGAACAAAAAGAATTAGCTAATTATCTAAACGAATTAGGGGTTGATGTCATTATCGGTCATCATTCACATTGTATTCAGCCAATTGAATGGTTAGAAACTACCAACCATAAAACACTTGTTGTATATTCATTAGGATCATTTATTTCAGCTGATAATCAGGTAACTAGAGCAACACCAGAATTTGCCAATGCATATAATGTTTCAATGATCCTGCAAATAACTTTTGAAAAGAATAATAATTCTACCATAATTAAAAATATTAATTCTCTCCCAGTCATCAACTATTATGATCAAAAATTTGAAAATTTTAAATTGGTGCCTATAGATAAATATAATGAAAAATTAGAAAAAAGTCATAATCGTTATTCAAAAGGATTAACTAAAGACTTCATTACCAATAGTTTTAACAATGTGATTGATCAACAGTTTAAACAATAAAAAGCACTAAATCAGCTTGTACTAATTTAGGCTTTTTTAATCTTCTTTTCTTATCTGCTTGATCTTGAAGCTTGCTACAATTAGCATTATCATAAAAATTATTAACTGAACAGCCACATTAAGCCACAAAAAATCATTTGTACACATTAATTCAAATCCCCATGTGGCCGGTAAAATTCTGCCTATCACCTGTAATACGTTAGGGAGCATTGCTACAGGGAACATTATTCCTGATAACATGATCGACGGTAAAAAAACTAGTTGCGTTGCCATTCCCATTTTCGCTGCACTTTTGAAAAATACACCAAAAACCATTCCAATACTCAAACTAACTATGATAAATAAAATCACCCCCAATAAATATATAAAAATATTTTCAGGTATTTGTGCTTTAAAAATAATCGGGGCACTTATTAAAATTATCAAACTCATCACAAATAAATGCATAATCCCAGAAATAAAATTACTTGCGGCAATCGTCCATAAAGGAATCTTTCCTACCTGATAAGCCTTTTTTTATGTCACTATGATAAAATTCCACTAACGGATATGGAGAACCTAAGACTCCACCCATGGTAATAGCAAAAACACTCATTACTTGAATTATCGTTTTATTAGCATCGGGCAAAATCGATATAAAACCCGCCCCAATAAACAAATAAAAGACTAAGGGAACCACATAATAATGAACTAATAATTCTTTACTGCGAAGATTTAATTTCCAGTTTAATCCAATTTGATAGATGAAAGCCCTCATGATTGCACCTCTTTTAAAAATCTTTCTTCCAGCTTTGGCTGAACAGTATTTATTTCCATAATTTTAATACTTTGTTCCTCGGTTAATTGAATAATTGCTTTTAATGTTATCTCTAAGTTTGTAGTCTCAAAGATATAATACTCCTGTTCCTGAGAAACTATTTCAAACTGCTCATTTAATCGGGGCACCTTTGAAAAACGAACCTTTAATTTAAATTTACTTTGCATTGTTTGATGCAATTGATCAGGAGCCCCAATAAAAACAATTTTCCCATGATTTAATACTCCGATTCGATCACACAACTCTTCAACCTCGGTCATATCATGACTCGCTAATAAAATTGTTTTACCTTGGGTTTTTAGTCGTTTAATTTCTTGGTGGATACTGTTACGTCCCTCAACATCAAGTCCAGCAGTTGGCTCATCAAGTACAATAATATCGGGGTGTCCTAATAGCGCAATTGCAAGATGTAAACGACGCTTTTGTCCTGTCGATAACTGGTGATATTGCTTTTTTAGAAAAGCTTTAATTCCTAAATAAATAAAATAATCGTCAGTCACCTCAAGATCTTGCCATTTTGCAAATAACATGATTGCTTCTTTAGCGGTAATATCCGCTGGTAATGATGATGATTGCAGTTGAACCCCCAGCTTACCATTTATTAAAATTTTACCTGTATCGTATCGTCGAATCCCCTCTAAACATTCTAATGTCGTTGTTTTCCCCGCACCGTTTGTGCCAAGTAAAGCAAATATTTCCCCTTTAACAACAGTAAAACTAATATTTTCTAAAACCTGATGTTTACCATAAGCCTTACCAAGATTATTAATCTGCAATGCAATATCCATATTACTCTTGCTCCTTTTGGATCCTCTTAAAATAATATTCTAGAGCCGCAGTTAGATAATTATCTACTTCTTTTTTGTTTAACTGCCAGATCATTATTCCAATCGTCCTTTTTATCATTAAATTTTTGTAACTCTGGCAACAGTTCTAAATTACCTCCAGTAAATTCTAAAATCATTTCCCACCACTGTTTGGCAATCATAAAGCATTCTGGACTATCAGGACTTACCCCCTGTTTCTTTAACACATACAGCTTATCTAAGACTTCTTGATAAGTGCTAAATATTCTTAACCCGGCCTCTGGATCATCACCAAATCGTTCTTTAATATGATCAGTAATTGTATTATCAAAATGTTTCCACACCCAATATTCTTTATTTCCCAAACGAAGTAACTCTATTATTTCAGCATATTTTTTAAAATCTACCGTATTCATTTCTTGAACTTCTCGAGATAAGGCAATCGTTGCTTCTAAAGCTTCTGATAAGTTAGCAATTTGTTCTTGAATCACACTTTTTTGTTGATTTAAAATCGCTGCAACTTCCTGTGGTGTATCGAGATTAAATAATTTAGTTTTAATTTCTACAAGTGAAAAACCAAGATATTTAAATGATAAAATTTGATGCAATTTAACAATATCTTTAGTTGAATAGAGCCGTCTTCCCCCTTTGCTAATTGCTGCTGGTTTCAACAACCCCTCACGATCATAATATTGTAGTGTACGAACTGTTACATCCATCTTTTGTGCTAATTCTCCAATTGTTAAGTAGTCCTCATTCATATCATCACCTCTATAAACATTATAGTTCATGACCTTACGTCACGAGCAACAATTATTGAAATTATTTATAAAATTTGTACAACTATGAAGGGGCGAAAATAAAATGATAAGAATACTGTTGATTGAGGATGATGCGCATATTGCACAGAGCATTCAATTTTTTTTGGAAGGTGAAGGATTTCAGATAAAAGTGGCAGCTATGGCAAGGCAGGCAATGGAACTGTTAAAGTCGGAGGATTTTCAATTGGTCATCTTAGATGTCACATTGCCTGACGGAAATGGATTTGAACTGTTTGAGGAGATCAAAGCAAGAAGAGAACTGCCGGTTATCTTTCTGACGGCATTGGATGGGGAAGAGGAGATTGTAAAAGGATTTGAATTAGGGGCAGATGAATATATTACGAAACCGTTTCGTCCGCGGGAACTGCTTTCCAGAATTAGAAATGTGATCCGACATACTGGGATTTTGGAAGAAAACAGACAGGAAATTCAAATTGAGCATGTGAAAATGAATTTAGAGCAAGGGGCGGTTTACAAGAACAATGAGCGCATAGAATTGACAGCACTGGAGTATAAGATACTCGCCCTATTTTTTGA